>ENA-UESD01000007-UESD01000007.1-human-gut-metagenome-genome-assembly--contig:-NODE-7-length-216668-cov-33.668375_pt1 | contig 216668 bp, 198 predicted proteins | sample MGYA00242985_ERZ507986 | MGnify/ENA primary metagenome ERZ507986 (study PRJEB26167, sample SAMN06115408) | human gut metagenome | host: Homo sapiens | place: China:Guangxi | collected 2016-04-06... | reverse complement strand
AATTTCGGCCAGATCCTTTGAAAATTAAGTCTCTAAAGGCCATTGGGAAGAATCAAGCATTTTACAGAGCTTCCTTAGGTCTCGAATATGTCAATAAAGACGGTCAGCATGTTTTTGTTCGAGCCCTGAAAGCAGTAGTCGCTTGTCCGGGTGGATTCGGCGCCAACAGAGAAATGAGATCACTGCATGATCCGCGTCTGTACAACTTGACTACGACCAACAATCCTGCTGCCTCTACAGGTGAAGTGCTCGTCATGATGCAGGATATCGGCGCCGATGTTACGGGCATGGACCATATCCAGTGCAATCCCGGTTGCCCTCCGGGACGCAAGCTCAGAGTCAACATGTTCTCTTGGCCTCAGAATATGATCATGGTTGGTTTCGACGGAAAGAGATTTATCGCCGAAGACTCCAGACGTGACCAAATGCGTGATGCAATTCTTGCCCTTCCGAAGCAGACAGCATTTTGTATTCAGGACGACTACGGCCAGAGCCTAAACAACGTCGGCCATCAGAAAGACAATCTGAAAGGATTGGAGACCGGAGATGCTTGGAGAGCTGACACGCTCGAAGAGTTAGCCAAGAAGGCCGGCATTGATCCTGCAAACCTTGTTAAGACCGTTGAAGAGTACAACAAGGGCTGCGAAGCAGGTCACGATGCAGGCGGTAAGAAGCCCAACAATCTGAGAAAGATTGAGAAAGCTCCGTACTGGGCGGGTTACGCCGGCATGTCTGTACACCACACTATGGGTGGTGTTGTGATCAATACCGACACTCAGGTCATTGACAGACACGGTCAGATCATTCCCGGACTCCATGCTGTCGGCGAAGTGACTGGCGGTATTCATGGCTCTAACCGCTTGGGCGGCAATGCCATTGCAGATATTTTCACGTTTGGTCGTCTGACAGGCATCGCAATCGCAAACGGTAAGTAATCTTACTTCCGACATAACAAAACAGGAGAGGGCCTAGTGCGGCGCCTCTCCTTCTTTATTTTGCGTTTACTTGCTGAACGAGGTTGACGAGATCCACAGGGGTCTGGACCTGTAATTTATATTTGATTGAGGCCCGGTGAACTTTAACCGTATGCTCCGAGATTCCGAGCTCAATCGCAATCTGCTTGTTGAGAAGGCCTTTAACCACCAAGCGGCAGACATCTTTTTCTCGTTCTGTGAGTTGGTTATATTTTTCTTTGGCCTCTTCTTGGATTCTTTTCTTAGCTCGGTTGTTGCGGTCAGCCTCTATTGCCCGAGCAACACTTTCTTTAAGCCGCTCAGGGGCTACTGGTTTTAAAAGGAAATCGGAAGCGCCGCGATGCAATGTATTAACCGCCATCTCAACGTCGCCGTGACCGGTCAGGAAAATGATGGGTAGACCGAGCTCTTTTTCGGTCATAACTTTTTGGAGTTCCAGACCGGACATTTCCGGCATCTTCACATCCAAAATCAGACAGCCCGGTATGGCAGGGTCATCTTTCTCTAAAAAGTCCAGAGCGCTGGAGTAGTCCGCAACGTTATATCCGAACATTCTTAGCAAGAACGTCTCAGAATTTCTGTATTCATCGTTGTCATCGACGATTCGAACGATAGCTAATCGGTCTTTTGTCATGGCTTTTCAATTGGAATCTGAATTAACACTCGAAGTCCGGAAGGCTCATTTCTCAGTAATTCAAGGCGTCCGCCGCATTTTTCGACAATATTTTCTACGATCTTCATTCCGAGCCCAAGTCCTTCTTTCTTAGTACTTATTCTCGTCTGTAGGATTCTCTGCACATCATCTTCTGTGAGTGTCGGTCCGTTGTCTGCAATAGAGAACTCAACGTACCCGTCATATTCTTGGATCGTTACGTTAATGCAAGACTTAGAGACATGGCCGCAGGCTTCTGCAGCATTCTTTAGAACGTTGTAAAGAGCAAGTTCGAGACCTTTGGGATCCGCACTACACCATGGAGTACGTGAAATATCAGTATAGATTTCCCCTGAAAAGTTTCCGCTTAATCTCAGCGTCTCAATGGCTTTCTGTGTGACTGAACTCGGATCACATTTGACGATTCCGGCAGGTGCAGACGGCTTTGCAAAGCTTCTGACGAACTCGATGACCGATGAAGCATCTCGGCTTTGCTGAGATATTTTGTCTAAAACATGATTCACTAACTCGGGGTCAGGCTGACCGGATGCAAGATGCGCTCTAAGGCCGGCGGTGTAATTCGTAATGGCCCCAAGCGGTTGTTTGAGTTCATGTGCAATCAGGCTCGAAAGGTGGCTGATCAGCCCGTTTTTTTCCAACGTGCTGAGCTTTTCTCTGCTTTCCTTTTCTTTTTCTGAGAGCTTCTGTTTTTCAATGAGTGCGGTGCGCAGCTCTTCTGTTCTGAGAGCAACGAGTCTGTTGACTCGGAAAATATGCCATGCTGCTGCGAGAACCAAAGCCGCGAAAAGCAGAATTTCTGTCGAGAATCGTTTCCAAAGTGCTTCCGGGCGCCACTCTTGAAGGTAACGGTAAGGGCCGAGGGCCAGTTCTTTGGCGACTTCGTCCAAAGAATCGAATCCGTTTGCGTAACTCCAGCGATACGTGTTCTTTAAAACAGGCATGTCATAGAGGGCAGCCGTGATTGCGGCGGCTTTGTCAGACGGAGTATTCGGGTAGGCGCCGACCACGATATTCGGGAAGAGCTCAGTAGTGCGGGAGCAGACTTCGGTCGGTGTTTGGGATTCTGAGACGACTTTGATCTTCCCCGGCTCTAAAGCTCCACTTTTAAGAGCATTTTCCAGTTCGCAATAGGCCAGTAAACCGAAATCAACCTCGCCGGAGAGGACTGCTGAGAGAACACCGGGATTTCGAAAACCCGTCTCAAGAACATCGGCCGATTTTTCTAATTGAATTCTTTTTTTACTTAGCCAGTGTTTCAGCAGCAAATATTCGTGATTGAGGCCTTTGGCTCGAACGGCAATCTTTTTACTTGAGAGATCTTTTTCGTTTTTCAGATCTGTCCTGTCGGCCTTGGTGATTAGAACGCCTGCAGTAGAAGTTCTGGGATCTTTGCTGTGTGAAGGGGAAAGCATGCCTATTGCCGAGGCGCCATCCTCGAGAAGCTGGGACCAGAAGATCAAAGGAGGAGCAATGAACAGATCAACGTTGCTTGATTTCAGAGCGTCAGTTTTCTGAAGAACAACCTCCTTGGTTTTGATCGTCAGGTGCGGCAGGGCTTCTCTGAGATATTCCAGTGTAGGGCCGAGTACTTGAGGCCAAAAATCCGGACTGAATTCGTCTGCGATCCCGATGGTGATTGTCTCAGAGGAATCGGAATTACGAGTGTCTGCTGCTGCGTTGGCAAAGCAGGCTGAACAAAAGAGCAGGAGGGCAAGGAAAAGTTTTTTCATGTCCACGCCTCCGCTGCGGCCTGCTGTCCAGCTATTTTCCCTAATGTGATGGCTGAAGAAATTCCGTTGCCTCCGAGGCGGTTGTCTCCGTGCAGATTGCCGATGATTGAGCCTGCAGCGTACAGCCCTTTGATCGGCAACCCATCTTTTGAAAGAACTCTGCAGAGGGGATTAACGACTAAGCCGCCGAGCGTTTCATGCACCATCATTTCAACGCGAACAGCCCAGAAGGGGGTAACCTCAAGTTTGTGAGACAGGTTGACTTGGCTCTTACCGAATTCAAGATCTTCCTTGTGCTCTACGTAGCGGTTGTAGCGTGATACAGTCTCGACAAGAGAAGAGGTCGGAACGACAATCTTCTCAGCTAAATCCTCCAGCGTCTTTCCTCGAAAGACGGTTCCGTTTTCGATACCGCGCCATAAATCGCGCTGGATATCCATTTGGTAACTGTTGACGGTTGCGTCATCTGCGATTTCAAAAATATTCCGATTGCCTTGCTCAAAGAAGGCTTGAGTAATTTGAGGCCGGAGAGCATCCTCAGAGACAAAGCGCTTCCCGTTGCCGTTGATGTAAAGGAAGCGAGAGAGATCAAGGTGCAGATAGCCTTGAGAATGTAAGTTTCCCGGAGGGCGCGGAAGACATGAAATGCGGTCCATCCCGGTTAAACTTGCTCCGATTTTCTGGGCCAATAACAAGACTTCACCGGTGGAGCCCAGTTCATTGTCGGAATTCAAATCTTTATATCGGGGAGCGTACTGAGCAATAAGCTGTTTGTTGGCTCCGAATCCTCCTGAACAGAGAATGACGCCTTTCCGCGCTTCCCACGTTTTTCTTTTTCCGTTTGCAGTTTTAGTAAATACAGTGCAAGCCTTGTTTTCACGGACTGCAAGGTCTTCTACTGCATGGTCGAAGACGAACGTTACGCCGCGTATCAACGCTTCTCGGTATAAAGTTTCCGTATAACCGCTGTGAAGCGGCTGGTAGCACCGGCGCCAAAGAGAGTTCGAATTGATCGGATTTTCAGCAAAACGCATGCCCAGAGAGTCTAGCCATGCCAACGTTTCGGGAGCCTTTTGTACGTATGCTCTGAGAAGTTCGACATCCGCCAGAGACGATCCCGCAATGTAAGATTGATGAAAATGATTATCCGGAGAATCTCCGTATGAAGGAATTCCTTTCGGAGAAAGACTTGAAGCAAAAAGGCCGCGGTCAGAGTGAGTATTGAGGCCTACAAAAGAACGTTTTTCAATGACGGTGACTTTGGCGCCTTGTTGTGCAGCAGAGACCGCCGCGGCAAGACCTGAATGACCTGCTCCGATAATCACAACATCGGATTGTTTGGCGTCGGAAGTGCAAGCCGACAAAAGGGGTAGGCTAGTAGAAGAAGCCAAAGTAGTTAACGCTAAAAACCGTCTTCGATTAAGCATATGCCAATAATTATCGTTTTAACTTGGAAGCCGAGCGCATAAGTTCTGGGATTTGAGGGGGTTTAGTCGCCTTGGTTGCTCACGAAAATTATACGACCTCGCTTGCTGCTCAAGCGGATTGTTAGCGGTAGCAGAGCGCCAGGGAAGTACTTACGAAGACGACTACGCCTTGATTATGCTAGTTTGTACGGCCTGATGTGCACGAACAAAATTTAATGAAAATGTCGAGCGAACGGAAGAAAGAAGAAACGAATACTCCGGACGTTACGGAGCTGAGGAAAAAATTTATCGCTGAGGCAAAAGAAGCCGAGTACCGAAAAAACGGCTTGCATGTAACCATGGACGAGTGCTTGGATTGGTTAGATCTCTTGGGGACCGACCACGAGAAACCGGGTCATCAAGTTCACCGCTAGTCAGAAGCTTCGGATTTCGGTTGAACCGGTTCCACAAAAGAGAAAAGCCGTAGCGAACTCTGAGTCTCGAATTTTGCTGCGGCCTAAATTGTCTAGGGTTTCAAATAGCGATTATTTGATGTATTGGTCTTCCCACTTAGCCATAGTGCCGTTGTCTTTGATGGTCTTCATCCAGTCATTGACGGCAGCCTCAAGTTTCGGATAACCCTGTTTCATCAGGATACCGAAGTGATTTTCTGTGAAGGGTTTGTCGACTAACGGAGCGGCAACCTTAGGATTGTCCTTAGCATAGCGGCGAGCTTCCATGGTTTCGGTGATCATGACATCGGCTTTTCCTTCACCGACTAAGCCCGGAATCTCGGCGTTGTGCTCATGCATCATGAGCTGAGCTTTCGGAGTCATTTCCTTGGCAAACTTTTCGTTTGTGCCGCCCGGGTTGTACATGACGCGAACAGTCGGCTGGTTGACGTCGTTCAATTCTTTGAACTGACCGGCCTTGTTCTTAGTAACGAGAATGGTTTTGCCGAAGGTGAGGTAGCCGTCGGACATGGTCATGACTTTCTTGCGGGCGTCGGTAACGGTAATACCGCTCATGGCAACGTCAAACTTATCGGCCATCGTGTCGGCCTGCAAGGTCTTCCAAGTTGTCGGAACATATTTGAGTTTGACGCCGAGGTACTTAGCTAAGGACTGTGCCATTTCTGCGTCAAAGCCTTCGTATTTTCCGGTTTCTTTGTTAAGGTAGCTCATCGGCTTGTAATCGCCGGTAGAACCGACTAAGAGTTCGCCGGAGGCCTTAATTTGTTCTAAGGAGCGGGCCTCTGCCATGCTGGCGAAGGCAGCAGTCACAGCAGCTAAGGATAAAACCAAAATGGAAGTGACAAGTTTTCCGTGCTTCATTTTTATAAGTTCTCCTAAACGAGGTTTGATCGATTCAGTATACGACTCAAAACCATTTAAAACAAAAATAAATCCCATCATTTCAAAAGAATTTGCAAATATTTCCCGTTTTACTTGCGACGAATGGGAACGTAAGGCCTTTTAGTTCTAAGGCTAAAAAGTATAAAAAATTTTTGAGATGCTATTTTATCAAAAGATCTGAATAATCAAATAAATGCCAGTCTCTCGAATAAGAAGCATGCAAATAATTACCCCATTCAAGACGTTCGATGACTTGTCGCATAAGGCCGCTCGGCTGATCATCAATGGTGAGACGTTTTTGAGTACGAGGATGAATGAAGCTGATTCGACCGCAGTGGAGAAGGAGGCGGTCTCCGCCGAAATATTCGGCAAGGACACGGTTAAGCGGTCCTTTGCCGTAAGTCGCATCTCCGATAATGGGATGCGCGAGATGTTTGAGGTGGCGTCTTAACTGATGACGTCTGCCGGTGGCAAGCTCAAGCAGGACTAAAGAGAGGCGAGTGGTATCAAACTTGCCGGAAGAAACGGGAACCTCTGATTCAGCCAATCTGTGAAGGTAAGAAAGCGCGTCCTGTGCTTCTGTCTTTTGCACACGCAGATAGGGATCGACGGGAGGCTTTAGCGCATGGCGAACCTCAATATCCTCTGGTGCCCAGCCGCGGACGACCGCGTAATAACGCTTGTGAAAGGTCTCATGAGTTTGCTGACTCAGTGCCGAAACTATCTCCCTGTTGAGCCCGAACATCAGGATTCCGGAAGTGCCTCGATCCAGACGATAAACCGGACTCACGCGTCGGCCGATCTGATCTCGCAGCAACTGCAGTGCAAACTCGGTGTCGCCGTTGGCAATTTCCGTTCGGTGCGTCAGCATCTTTTCCGGCTTGGAGACAACGACAAGGTCTTCGTCTTGATAGAGGATTTTCAGTACGATCATGAGCGGAAAGTTCGGAGAAGGAAGCGCCGGCAGAGGGATCGGTAAAAAATAAGGACTCGATTCTAGCGAACCGAGTCCTAAGAAGAAAGATGAAACTAAAGCATCAAATTAACCGCGGATCAGGAAGATGCCGATAATGACCCACAGCAGGAGGAAGACTGTATCGATGCTCATCAGCACGATCGGTGTCCAGCCGACTTCCTTCAGTTTGCCCAGAGAGGTCTTTAAACCAAGGGCAGAAATGGAAATCAAAATGAACAGTCTGGAGATTTCGCCGAGTGTGTTGGAGACATTCGTCGGAATGATTCCGGTGCAGTTCAAAGCGGCCAGAGCGATGAAGCCAAGCAGGAACATCGGAATGTTCTTGTACCAGGGCTTGGCTTTCTCTTCTTCAGTGCGATGTGCCTTAGAGGAAAAGACAAACATGAAGATGATGAGGATCGGGATCAGAAGAGCGACACGAATCATCTTCGTCAAGCTCGCGATTTCCAGTGCGTCCGGGCCGATCATGGCGCCGGCGCCCACGACCTGTGCAACGTCGTGAATGGTACCGCCTAAGAAGATGCCGGCATCGATGTGGTCAAAGCCGCACCATCCGGAGATGAACGGATAAAGAACCATAGCGAGGGTGGACAGGGCGGTAACCGTGACCACGATAGCAAGCAGAGCCTGCTCTCTTAACTGCTTATGGTTGAATGTGGCAGCTAAGGCAATAGCGGCAGACGCACCGCAAATAGCGGTAGAGGCGGCAGCCAGTGTGCCTTCGGTAAGCGGCCACTTAGAAAAACGGGTAATGAAAGCGCCGAAGAGTAGTGTGGCAAACACACCGCCGATAATCATGGCAAGCAGGGCCGGAGACAGGAGTCCCAGTTGGCTCGCGGTGATTTTGGCACCTAACAGGCCTACGCCCCATCGGAGAACGGTTGTGGAGCAAAAATGAATACCGGCAAGCGTTCTCCGGTCCTCTGAGAGGAAGTGGAAAGCCATACCGATTAACAAAGCGAACAAAACAGCAGGACCGCCGTAGTGCTCAGAGACGAATAGTGAGGCAGCGCCGATAATGACGGCCATAAGTGTTCCGCGCCAGCGCGTTTCCAGCCAGTGTTTCAAACTCACTTTTTCTGTGGTCATGTTTTAAATTTCTCTTGTGTTCCATACAAGCCACACAATGGTGCGCTCGTCATGAATGTGCGGGAGCACCTTCTGACGGACAAGAGTGTGGTACTCGTTCAGCCATTTCTTTTCGTCGGGCTGCAGCCTTTCCGGAATGACGGCAGAAAGGTCTATCGGACAAAGAGTTAGTGTTTTGAATTTCAAGAAACGTCCGAATTCATTTTCTTCTGCGAATTCGGTCGCCACTAAATTTTCAATGCGGATACCCCAGCGGCCGGGACGATAAATACCGGGTTCATCACTGGTCACCATGCCTTCGGACATTGCTGTCTCTTTCGAGATAAACGCATCGGAACGAGGGCTTATCCGCGGGTAACTAATCCTCTGCGGCCCTTCGTGAACATTAAGGAAAAATCCGACGCCGTGGCCCGTTCCATGCCCAAAATTAGCAAAATGTTGCCAGATCGGTTCACGCGCTAAGGGATCTAATAATTGTGAAGAAATACCGTCGGGAAATACGGCCATCGCAAGACGTATGTTTGCCTGTAATACGGCGGTGTAATCTTCTTTCATCAGATCGGTTGCTTTCCCGATCAATTTTGTGCGGGTAATGTCGGTCGTACCTTCGGGAAATTGAGCTCCGGAATCAATGAGAAGGAAGCCGTTATCCTTAATCGGGGCGCCTCCGGACTTATCGGGTTGATAGTGGGGGAGTGCGGCGTTGGAGCCGAATGCAGAGATGGTTTCAAAGCTCAGAGAAATATATCCCGGAAGAGATTTTCTGAAGAAAAGGAGCTTGTCGGCGAGGGACTGCTCCGTCATTTCTTCTTTGCCCAAATTGCGATCGAGCCAGGCAAAGAATCGCACCAAGGCAACCCCGTCTTTGATCATGGCGTCAGATATCAGATTGATCTCTTCGGGCGTCTTGAGCGCTTTCATGCGTTCAATAGGATTAGGCAATTCCAGCTGAGTGATCTGCTCCGGCAGGTGAGACAGCAAAGACGCATTGATTTCTTCCGGGTCAGCCAGCACCGTTCCTGAGGAAAGAGAGGCGAGCGTCTTGCCGACACAATGGTAAGGAGCTAAAGCAACACCGTCCCGGAACAATAACTCTCTCAGATTGGCAGGGACTTTCTCTTCGTTAATGAAAAGCGTTGCAGTGCCCTTGGACGGAATCAAGGCGTAGGCGTAGAAGACGGGATTGTTCGGAACGTCGGATCCGCGGAGGTTAAAAATCCATGCGATATCGTCGAGCTTCGAAGTAAGCAGATAGTCCGCACCTTCTTTTTTGAGAACCTCACGCAGAGCGGTAAGTTTCTGTTCTCGGTTTCGCGGGGAAACTGTATGGTCAAAGATCGGCTTTTCAGCGCGTTCCGGTCTTTCTTCCCAGATGGTTTCTTCGGGCGTCTGACGAACCAGCGAGAGATGAAGATGTTTCTCGGCAAAAACTCGGGCGTAATTCTTGGCGTCTTTGCCGGAAATCAATTCGGAGTTGATGCCGACACAGTCGTTGGCCATCAAGTGCGCGGCAAACCAGTCGGCAGACTCCGCGGCGTAGCCCTGGTTGAGTTTAACGAGTTCAATGCCGGAGCCCTCGAGCTGCTGCTCGGCCTGAACCCAGTAGCGGGAGTCGGTGACAAGCGCTGCGGCGTCCTGAGTCACTAAGAGAGATCCTGCAGAGCCCGTGAAGCCCGAAAGCCACTTGCGGAAGGCATAGTGTTCATCCACGTATTCGGAAAGATGAGGGTCTGCCGTCGGGACGATCCAGCCGTTGAGACCGTGATCTTTCAAAAAAACACGTAAGGCAGACACTCTGCTGCTGATAGAGGAGTTCACTGAAGCCTCCGCAATGGAAAATTAATAAACTTTGCGAATCGTTGCCGAGAGCGGAGTGCCGCTTTCGTCGTTTTCAATTGTCTGGCGGCCGATGTGCATCTTCTCGACGCGCCAGCCGGCGTCGCGCAGTTCGTTCAACGTTGCAACGACGTCCAGGTCGGGGCATTCAAACGAGAATCCGCCGAGTTTGGTGCCGGCGGTAAAAAGTCCCGCACCCTTGCATACCGTTTCTGTACGCAAAGGAGCATCCAGCAGCGGGTCAAGTCCGGCGCGATCGACGTGCGGAGTAAAGGCAGAATGCGGTCCCGTGGAAGAACATCCTGCTAAGGCCAACGCAGCAAGCGCTGCAGTAGTTAAAAGTAAGCGTTTACTCACCATTTAATTTCTTATCCAAAAGGCGACGATTGGTCATGCGCAACGCATGTTCGGTGGTTTCCCAGTCAATGCAGGCATCGGTGACGGAGACACCGTATTTAAGCTGAGACAGATCGGCAGGAATCTTTTGATTGCCAGCGTTAATGTTGCTCTCCAGCATGACGCCGCAAATCGATTTGTTGCCGTTGACAATCTGGGTAATGCAGTCGTTCAAAACGAAGGGCTGCAGGTCGGGATTTTTCATGCTGTTGGCGTGCGAGCAGTCGACAACGATGCGGGAGTCGACGCCGGCATCCTTGAGGGCTTTCTCGGCCAGCATCACGCTCACGGTATCAAAGTTCGGACGTCCGCCGCCTCCGCGGAGCACTAGGTGGCTGTAGCGATTGCCTTTGGTCTTGATGATAGAGCTTTGGCCGTTTTCATAGATACCTAAGAAGTAGTGGCTTTGGCGGCTGGCTTTGACGGCGTTAATCGAGCTGTCCAGAAGGCCGTCGGTGCCGTTCTTAAAACCGACCGGAGCGGACAGACCGCTCGCCATTTCTCTGTGGGTTTGACTTTCGGTTGTGCGCGCACCGATGGCATACCAGCTGACGAGTTCGCCCAAGTACTGCGGACCGAACGGGTCCAATGCTTCGGTCGCAACAGCCAGACCCATCTCATTGATTTTGATCATGAGCTCACGGGCCTTGAGCATACCCTTTGCCATATTGAAAGAGTTGTTCATGTCCGGGTCGTTGATGTACCCCTTCCAGCCGACGACCGTTCTAGGCTTCTCGAAATACACGCGCATGACCGGGAAGATTGTCTCTGAGATGTGTTCTGAGAGTTCGGCTAAACGCTGAGCGTAATCCAGGGCCGCCTTCGGGTCGTGAATGGAACAGGGACCGGTAATGACCATCAAACGGTTATCTTCTCCCGTCAAAATCTGCTTGATTTGATTTCTGCTCTTGTTGACGTTCTCGGCAGCAGCTTCGGTAAGAGGCGCCATCTTTTTGATCTCAGCCGGTGAAGGCATCGGCGCGAAACCTTCAATATTGATGTCTTCCAAAGAAAAACCGGCTTGTTGCTTCACTTCGTTTAATTTCGGAGTTTGCATAAACAACCACATTAAAAAATCGGCCGAAGCGGCGCAAGTGTCAGGCTTCGGTCATAAACAAAACAAGTATCCTTGTCCGATTATAAGAAGGCGACCGAGGAAAAACTCCCGAGGCCGCCTAAAAGTTATTGCTCTAGCAAACGGGAAAAGCCGTGCAATGCATAGCTATTGCCCACGGGCGGTTCTGCGACGGACAGACGGTTTACCGTCGGAGCGTTTGAAGCCGGCCGGTCCGTTTCTTCTTGGTCCGGGTCTGCGGTTTTTGTTCTGAGGCTTTGTCGGAGCAGAAACCTTCCAATCGGAGTAATCCAGTCTCGGGAAGTCAGACAAAGGCAGCGGCTTCTTGATGAACTTTTCGATTGCGGCAAGCTGCGGCAATTCCTCCGGAGAAACCAGCGAATAGGCTTCGCCTGCTTCACCGGCACGTCCCGTTCTGCCGATACGGTGAACGTAGTCTTCCGCCTGCTGAGGCAGTTCGTAGTTGACGACCTGAGGAAGTTTTTCAATATCTAAGCCGCGGGCTGCGATGTCGGTGGCGACCAAGATCGGCAGCTTGTGCTCTTTGAACTCTCTGAGCGCTGTCGTTCTGGCGTTCTGAGATTTGTCGCCGTGAATGGCTTTGGCGACCAGGCCGTCTTTGAGTAGATGGCGAACCAGCTTATCTGCGCCGTATTTGGTTCTGGTAAAGACCAAAACCTGGTCCCATTGGTTATCGACGATGAGATCGCGGAGTACGGTGTGCTTATCGGCTTTCGGAACTCTGTAAAGGGTTTGGCGAACCAGCGAAGAGTCCTTATTTCTTTCGATTTCAACGGACTCAGGCTTGTTCAGGAATTCGGAGGCTAGCTTTTTAATTTCCGGCGAGAACGTGGCGGAAAAGAGCAGTGTCTGACGATCCGGAGGAAGCGCTTTCAGAATGCGCTTTAAGTCCGGAAGGAAGCCCATATCCAACATTCGGTCGGCTTCGTCCAGAATGAGGATGTGCGTCTTAGATAGATCTGCAAAACCCTGGTTCATGAGATCGAGCAGGCGCCCCGGTGTCGCCACTAAGAAATCCAGCCCTTTGGCGATGGCAGCCTTTTGCGGATTGATGCCCACGCCGCCGAAAACGACGGCAGAGCGTACACCGAGGTCTTTACCGAGAGAAAGAATGGTTTCTCCGACTTGTGCGGCAAGCTCTCGAGTCGGAGTCAGAACTAAAACACGAGGAACACGCTTTTGATAAAGCGTCGGTTCTTCGATGATCTTCTGCAGCATCGGCAGAACAAAAGCAGCCGTTTTACCTGTTCCGGTCTGAGCGGCTGCCAAAAGATCGTATCCCTGTCGAACGAGCGGGATGGCTTTCATTTGAATCGGAGTCGGCGACGTAAAACCGTTGACTTCGATTAGCTTTTCTAATTGGGGTGCAAACCCAAGTGTCTTAAAAGAATTCGACATTCAATGAGTCCTCTTTGAATTCGTTGCAGTGTAGTGCCAATTCAGTTCTCAATCTGAGGGATTACACCAATAGGGGGAACCAAGTGAGCCTAAAATCTAAGAATCATTAGTGAAGCGCCAATGGGAGGCGATAACGATGTTTGGTATTGACACTCAAGACATACAAGACTTAAAGATTGTGGACGTCAAAGTCGGAACAGGTGCTGAAGCAAAGCCCGGTGAACTCGTTCGTGTTCATTACACAGGCTGGCTCGAAGACGGTACAAAGTTTGATTCCAGCGTTGACCGCAACGAACCCTTCGAATTCCCGCTCGGTGCAGGATATGTTATCCAGGGCTGGGACCGCGGCGTAGCCGGTATGAAAGTCGGCGGTGTTCGCCGTTTGTTTATTCCGTCTCAGTTAGCCTACGGTGACAGAGGCGCCGGTTCTGTTATTCCTCCGAATGCAACATTGATTTTTGAAATCCAGCTGCTCGGAGTTAAAGACAACGGCAAATGGCAGCTTGAAGAAGATGTCATCACTCCGGTGTCTGCACCTGATGTGAAGTAGCAAGCTAGATAAGGTTGCAACAAGCCGCTTGGATGAGAAAGTCTGAGCGGTTTTTTTGTGCCTGCGTATTTCTGAGTCTCAGCAAGCAAAAATCCAAAAGTTACGTTGCACGCGACAACCTATTCTTCTGGAATATATTTTGAAAAAGTAGGCTCTTAGGAAAAACAAACGCCTGCCGGCAGAGTAGCTGTCTGCTGACAGGCGAGAATTTTTCGATTACAGGAAGGCGTTGTGCTCTTTCTCGTAGCCGATGGAGGTCCCAGGTCCGTGGCCCGGATAGACAATTGTGTCATCCGGCAAAGAGAAGAGCTCGGAGCGGATCGATGTCACAAGCTGTTCATGACTGGAGAACGGGAAGTCCGTTCTGCCGATGGATTCTAAGAAAAGCGTGTCGCCGACAAAGACGCACTTTTCTTTCTTGAAGTAATAAGCCACAGAGCCCGGTGTGTGTCCGGGAACACTCAAAACTTTGCATTCAAGTCCGGCAAACTCTGTCTTATTTCCCGGCTCAATGCTGACGGATTCAAATTTAGGGACAGCAGGAAAGCCGGAAGATCCGCCCTGCCCAAGAACTGTGGAAGCGATGACTTTATCTTTTTCCGGCGTATAGACCGTAGCGTGCGTTTCGGCAGCTAAAGCGGCAACGCCATAAAGATGGTCAAAGTGCATATGCGTGATGCAGATTGCTTTCAGCTCTAACCCGTGCTCTTTGAGATATTTGCTCACGGGAGCGGGGTCTCCGCCGACATCAATTGCAACAGCTTGGCCTTCGTAGCTAACGAGATAGCAATTGGTTTCTAAGGGGCCGAGAGGAAAAACAGCAACAGACATAATGCGCCTCATAAAACAAAGTGTTTTGATTATAGGAAGGAGGCGATGTTCACTAGCGCGTGAGAACCTCACAACGGACGCAAAGAAAAAGCCTCCGAGATGGAAGCTTTTAGAGCGATGAAAATTTTGAGCTAGCAGCGAACAGCTTCGAAACGATGTTCAGGACTGAGGATCTGACGCTGCTCATCAATGAGAGGAAGATCAAGAGCACCGCTGTCCATATGAGAAACTAATCCGTAAAGTGTGTTGACGGCAGCTTCTAAAGCGTCTTTGGCTGACTTTGTTTTGAGGTAAGTGCCTAAAGCGACGGATGAGAAGGTATCGCCTTGTCCGTTAGGTGTCGGTTTTCGTTCCACAAGAGGTGTTCTGACGACCCAGGCATCATCCTTGGTAATGGCTAAAGTCTCGACTGTATCTTCGGGAACGTCCGGTGTCAGCAGGCTTGTCACGAACGTGACACGGCAACCCTTGTCAGTAAAAAGCTCGCGCGCAGTGTCGACCGTTTCCTGGCGGCTTCTCATCTTCCGTCCGCTTAGTAGCTCCAGTTCAAACTGATTCGGTTTGGTCATATCAGCCAAACCATTGAGGAAATGTTCTTTCATGAACTGCGGGATATCAGGACGCACAAAAACGCCGGTATCCGTGTCGCCCATCACCGGGTCGCACAGCCAAATAGCATCGGGGTTGGCGGCTTTGATTTCGGTGGCCAAGTCCAAGACGATTTTGCCGATGCTGGCATCACCCAAATATCCTGAAAGCAGCCCTTCAATCTTAGGCATGAGACCGCGCTCCCGAATGCCGAGAATAATGTCGCGGATGAGCTCGGCGGTAAAAACCTGACCGCGGAACGTCGGATGGCCTGTGTGATTAGAAAATTCAACCGTGTTGACAACGATCGGGCTAAAACCCAAAAGCTGCAGCGGGAAAACGGCGGCAGAATTACCGACAAAACCGTATGCAACGTGAGATTGGATCGTTAACACATAACGAGACATTGAATCCTCCTAAAAACAGCCTAATAGTCCCATAACTCCCCCAATCATAATTAAAAGAATGAGGGGAACATGAGTTTTCCAAACAATAATTGTGACGGCGCCGGCCCAGGCCCAAACCCGCCAATTATCAAGCTCGTTTCCTAAAAGAAGGTAAGCAGTGGCAAATAAAAGCCCTACGGCAACCGGCGCCATGCCAGCCTTGTAAGATTTAACAAATACTGAGGAAGCGTGCTCGCGAATGTATCGTCCGGCAAGAACGGCAATCAGCGAAAAGGGAATGGATGTGCCGCCGAAGGTGGCAAGCGCACCTAAAGGACCGGCCGCCGCCCAACCGAGCACAGCCGCGACCAGTACATTCGGGCCGGGCAGGGACTGCCCGAACGCAACCGTCTTGGCAAAGGTCTCCGGAGTCAGCAGTCCTGCCGTATCCACAAGGTAGGAGTACATGCCGGGGAGCGTAGCCATGAAGCCGCCGATCGCGATCAGCGAAAGCAACATGAAGTGGAAGAATAGTCCGGCAAATAAGGCAGGTGTCATGACTGAGCGCTCCTTTCCTTAATGAATTGGTACCACGCCCAGAAGGAGAGAGGAATACCGACAATCGGCAGAATGTAGACCATCGAAATCTTCAGTACGCCGACGGTGATGAATGTGATGACTAAGCCAAAAATCCAGACCGGCGGCGTGATGATGTTTTCTTTGCAGTTGTAAAGCAGCTTCATTGCGGCGCCGGCCACCATCCCTGAGGCAGATGCGGCCATACCGACAAGAGCATCGGATACCCATTTGTTCTCTGCGTACTGTTGATAGAAGACAAAGACGGAGAGCATGAGCGTCGCCGGAAGCGTAATCATGCCGAGAAATGAAGCCAGCGCGCCCCTCCATCCGAAGTGTCGGTCGCCCACCATGATGGTCAGAATCATGATGTTGGGTCCCGGAAGGACTTGAGAAACCGTGAGGAGGTCAAGAAACTCGGACTGCGTGAGCCATTTCTTTTGGTCGACTAAGAACTGCTGCGCGATAGCGGTTGAACCGCCGAAGGCCTGCATAGCCATCAGCGTAAAAGAGCAAAACAGATCCCAACAGTTTTTTGGTTTATTAGGTGCGGAAGTTTTATATTTCTCGGTAGAGGTCATAAGAATTCAGCCTTTTTTCAGCCATTCTAAGCGTCAAAAAGGCTGTAACCTCTTTTGCAGGAATTTAACGAGGCCGGATGTCGATTTCGGCAAGGAGGGCTTTGGTTTCGTCAACGGGCAGACCGATCACGCCGCTGTAAGAACCTTCGACTTTTTCGACGAATTGACCGGCTAATCCCTGGATCCCGTAACCGCCAGCCTTATCAAAAGGTTCTCCGGAGGCAATGTAGGAGTTGATTTCTTCGTCGGTGAGCGGGCGGAAGGTGACAAACGTCTTAGTCAGAGTTTCTCTTGGCTTTCCGCCCTTATCGACCAAACATACTGCAGTCAGAACTTCGTGTGTTTGACCCGAGAAATCTTTGAGGAACTCAAAGGCTTCCTTTTCGTCTGCCGGCTTGCCGTAAATCTTGCCGTTTAACGCAACCGTGGTATCAGCGGCAAGGACGGGAAGCAGCGGATCGCGTTCGGTTTCCGCCACTTTGCGGCCCCACTTGGCCTTTTCGCGTGTGACGCGCGCCACGTAGTCCTCGGGAGATTCGCCGGGCAGGACGTCTTCGTTGACGGAGTCGGATGTTTTGCTGAGAAGAATGCCAAAGTCAAAGCCCGCATCTTTCAAACGCTCCCGTCTGCGCGGCGACTTGGATGCAAGATAGAAAGCCATAACTTAAGCCCGATGATAGGGATGGTTGTGGAGAAGGGACCAGCTGCGGTAGATCTGCTCTAAGAGCAAAACGCGAGCCATCGCGTGCGGCAAGGTCAGGGAAGAGAGGCGAAGCGTAAAGTCAGCCTCGGCTTTGAGTCCCGGATCGATACCATCGGCGCCCCCGATGATGAAGGCGATTGGGCGTCCCTGGTCGCCCCAGCGGTTGATTTGTTGGGCGAGCTTAGTGCTGGTCGGGTCTGCGCCGCGCTCATCCATGATGACCTTGATGGCATCCTTCGGCAGGGCGGCTCGAATCCTTTCCGCTTCGGCTTGCATCACTTTCGGGATGGTGCGCGTGTTCCTGTCTTCGGCTTTGACGGTCTTTAATTCGAGCTTCCAATCCGACGGAAAGCGATGCAGATAGTCTTCGCATGCTTCATCAGCCCATTTGGGCATTTTAAGACCGACAGCAACGACGGAAATTTTCATAGCAATTGATTACTCAGAATCTTCTTTGTTTTCATCCTCAAGAAGCTTCATACGGACGGGATGGCCGCCCCAGAGTTCCTCAAGGTTGTAATAAGCACGAAGAGCCGGCTGCATGATATGAACGATGGCGCTTCCGCAGTCGACCAGAACCCATTCGCCGGTCTCCAGACCTTCGATGCCGACGGCGTCTCCGCCGTTTTCCTTAACTTCCATGAAAACATGGTGGCCTAAAGCGCGAGTCTGACGATTAGAGTTGGCGGTTGCAACAATGACGCGCTCAAACAAAGCGGTCTGCTTAGAGGTGTTGAAAATCTTGATATCTTGTGCCTTGACGTCTTCAAGGGCGTTAACGATCACTCTCTGTAACTTACGAATATCCATAAAACTTTCTCTTGTTTAGTTAGCGGTTAATTGTACTCAGCCACGTTCTTTTCAACAGCAGAAAGTCTTCTTTTCTAGCTGGAAAACACAAAATTATGCAAATATCCGTGGATTGAGTTTTCTTTTTCTGAGAGATCGTTTTTTAAAATTTAAAAGATTTGAACTAACAACTCTACGAGAAAATGTTCCTGTTTTGGCCGAGCCTCATTCTGGCAGTTTATGTGGTTTGCAGCGGTGTTTTGCCGCTTAAGATTCATTGGTTTTGGAAACTTTTATCCGCAGCGGTAATCTTTCTGATTTCTATGAAGTACATGGCCTACACCATGAACGGCGGTACGTTCTTTGAGCCCGCAGTCAAGGGCGCATGGATGCTGACTTGGGAGGCATTGTACGGAGCACTTATTCTTGCGGCGTTTTTGCTTTTGCTGAAAGACATCTGTTCTCTCGGACTTTGGCTGCTCGGCACTTTCGGCGTAAAGACCGGCTTTAGCTTCAATCGGCTCGTCTTCATTGTTCCGATTTTTATTGTTTCTGTTGCAGGCGGCTTTTGGGGTATGTATGAAGGCATCAAAGTGCCTGAGGTGAAGACTGAAACGATTGTCTTTAAAAATCTTCCTGCTCAATGGAAAGGAACAACGATCGCCTTGCTGAGCGACCTGCACGTCGGGCCTGTTCAGCGCAAAGAATGGCTGTCCGAGATCGTGAAAAGGACCAATGGTTTAAATCCCGACATCGTGATGATCACGGGTGACTTTATCGATGGTCGGGTACAAAAACTTCTTCCTGAGCTTGAGCCTTTGAAGCATTTAAAGTCCAAGTACGGTGTCTATGCCGTACCCGGCAATCATGAGTACTACTCCGTTTATAGAGAATGGGTGGCGGCGCTGCCGACGCTCGGCATTAAAGTCTTGCGCAACGGCAGTGATGTACTGACTAAGGACGGTGCATCGTTAGTGGTCGGCGGAACGACAGACCTTGGTGCGTCACGTTTCGGAGAAGAGCCGCCGAACGTTGAAAGGACGTTTTCCGGAACGAGCCCCGAGGATTTCAGAATTCTTTTGGCGCACCAGCCAAAGACCGGTTCCCTGACAAAAGAGAAATTTGACCTCCAGCTTTCCGGACACACGCACGGGGGCCATATCTTCTTTATGTATCCGATTCTGGCCTATTTCAATGACGGCTTAGTGAGCGGCTTCTACGATCGAGGCGCAAGGAAGGTTTACGTGACCAACGGCTCCGGACTATGGAACGGCTTCACGATGCGCGTTGGCGTCCCTTCCGAAATTACATTCATAACTTTGGAATGATGACTACTTGGGATTTTTTGGAGGCCTTAAATTAACCGACGGAGACTTGACTCGGAAGCTGTCCGAAAAATTTTTTATAGTCTCCGGAAAACTGAGCGAGGCTCGAGTATCCAACGCTAAAAGCAGCTTGGGAAACGCTCCTCTTTTCAAAACGGAGGAGCCTGTCTGCCTCGTGTAGTCTCAGTTGTTTCTGGTATTGGAGTGGTGTTGTTCCGGTCAAAGCCTTAAATTGTCGGTTGAAACTCGACAACGAGAGATTAGAGGCATCCGCCAGTCTCCCGATTCGAATACTCTCTTTGTAGTCTTTTTTGAGAATGTCTATCGCCTTTGTGATTTTCGAGACACGGGAATCCGGCGAAACTATCTCTAACGCCCAACTGCCTAAATCTGAGGCAAGAAGCCTCAGCATGAGTTCCTCGTAATACAGTCTATCCAACGGAATGCCGTTTTGCTCTTTCTCTAAGAGGCTGCTCATCCGTGCGAACGCGAGAAGAAAATCGTTGTCTGCCTGAGATACGGCCATAGCAGAGCTGTCGGCCTCCTCAAAAGCATCGAAGCCGTACCGTCGTGCAACATCCGAGAGAATCAGGGGATCGAGCGTCAGCACGATGGAGAGGAACGGTCTTGCAGAAGAAGCTTCCTGAACAATAGTCCTCGAGGATAGGCTTAAGTTCGTTATGACAATGTCGCCGGCCGTGTAAGTAAAGGATTTGTCGGCAATGTAAGTCTTTTTAGTGCCTTGGAGGTAAGGTTCGTTGAAAGAGAGTTTTTGGCCTTGCTGTACTCTGCGGACAACATTGAGCTTGGGGACGGTCGTTCCTAGAAAACCTGTTCTTTTTCCGGCTTCTGTGATGACAGAAGTTCTAAGGTGGTCAAGGATTTCTTCTTTCGACGGTCTGAGTATCGACATGGAACCTCCTTGACAGAAATTAGTAAAAGAATGGCGAAGATTTGATAGAGCCTATTTTCCTTGATTTCTAAAATTTTTACATGGTTAGAAACCAGAAACGACAGGTTAATTCACGGTATTACGACCTTTGTTTGGCCTTGTTTCTGGGTGGAAACAAATAGGAGAAAGCAATGAAGAATTTGGTTCTGTTCGGAATATTCAGCTTGGCGGCGCTCAGCGTGAGTGCTCAGGAGTTGTTGATGTCCGAGCCGCAGGATGACTGGGTTCATTACAACACGAGTCAATACGGCGGCAAAATCAGTGAGAAATACACTCAGGGTTCAGTCCTTGAAGCCGTCCAATCCGGTAAGCCCCTCCCTTACGGTTCTGCCGTCGTCGGAATCGAATATGAGGACGAAGGCGGTCGAAAAGGACGCCTGATTCGCTTCATCCAGATGGAAAAAGTCCCTGACTTCGGAAAGAGTGTTCCTCAGAGCTACCGCAACGGGGACTGGCAGTATTCTTCATTTACGCCGCAGAAGCGTTTAATCACGGATGATCCGGTGCAGCGGTGTATGTCCTGTCATAAAAGAGCCGCGGATACGGAATTTATCTTCGGGTTCGATTCTATGAAAGCGTTTTCGGAGAACCGATAATGTTCGGCAGAAGAATTTTCCTGCTTGGAGCAGCCTACTTCATGGTGGGCTTTACGAGGCCGTCTGGGGCAGCAGAGTCGAGAACGTTGGTTGCTTTTTTTAGCCGACTTCCTGAAATGCCTTTCGGCGCCGACGCTGTTACTCATGCTACGGCGTCTACAGGAAACGTGGAGGAGGCAGCAAAAACGATCGGAACGCTGACCGGTGCTGACCTTTATGCCATTCGGTCATCAAGAAAATATCCCGTCCTTCATCGACAGAACTCTATTGAAGCGAAGAAAGAACTTGACGAAAATGCGAGACCGCCACTGAGCAGTCCGAGCGTTGACCTGTCAAAGTATTCAACCGTGTTCATTGGGTTTCCGATTTGGTGGTATGAGGAGCCGATGATTGTGCGCTCCTTCCTTGAAAAATACGACTGGCAGGGAAAAACGGTTATACCTTTTTGCGTATCTATGGAGGTTGGAATCGATCGCGCAGAAAACAATATCAAGAGGTTTTGCAAAGGCGCAAGAGTCTTATCCGGGAGGCGCTTTGAGAGCGGTCAGACCGTTCGTCCTGATGAAATTACAGCGTGGCTGAAGACAATCCAAAAGGAGAACGAATAATGAAAAGAAGAATATTTTTAGGAGCATTAGCGATGGCATCAGCAACAGCACCATTATTTGCCCAGCAGGAGAAGTCTGCCTTTCCTGTAGAGATCAAAATCAGTGGGAAGCCCTACCAAGCGGTCCTTTTCGACAATGCCACGGGCAGAGCGATTCGGTCTCAGCTTCCTCTAAAGATGAAAATGGCAGACCTGTACGGCCGAGAACTTTGCTATCGATTCAGAGCCCCGCTTCCGACGGACAACGTTGCTTATACAAGGTATGAGGTCGGCGAAATAGTCTATTGGCCGCCTAGACACAGTTTTGTGATCATGTATGCACAAAACGGAGAAATGTTTGATATGCAAAAAATCGGCAAAATCCTCTCACCGTTGCCTACTCATTGGTCGGGAGATGTTGAAATCGAAATTACAGCCGGAAACTGATTAAACGGGGAGCAATCGGCAGTTGAGGACTAAATTCCTTTGCCGCCTTCTCTCGGCAGATAAAGGTCGTGAGAAAGAATGTATTGATGTACGTCGGCAGTGAGTCCCGGAATCGTTTGAGAGCGAGCGGGCTCTTCAAATAAAGCTTTGCGAATAGCAGTTGAAGAGTACGGCGCCGGCTCGCTTCTTGCAAGTACGATAAGACCGTTAGGCGCCGGATTCGAACCGAGGTTCTGAACCGGAATTAACGGGAACTTTCCTTCATAAGGATCGTCGCCCAATTCACCGTCGCGCGTAAAAATTAAAAGATTGCACAGGAGCGGAAATTTTTCCCATAAGACCCAGGTCTTGAGATTTTTCCACTGGTCTGAGCCCATGATGAAATAAATCGGGATCTCCGGACCGAACTCTTGCCTGAAGGAATAGAGCGTATCGATGGAATATGAGGCGCCGGTGCGCTCCAGCTCTCGTCGATCGACAATAAGTTTGTTTTGGTATGGTGCAAGCGCCATGCTCAGCATGGCGGCTCGATCTTCTTCAGAGGCGCGGGCGGTTTTCTGCCAAGGACGCGTCGGAACAAAAAATACCTTATCTAGATGGCATTGTTCCAGCGCATCGAGCCCCATTTGAATGTGGGACTCGTGCACCGGATCAAAGGTTCCCCCGAAAACGCCGATTCTCAATGAGAGGCTCCTTTGAATTCGAGCTCGGTCGAAATCATTTTCTTAGGTCCGAACTCAGGATCGGATTCGACGGCAAAGAAACCGTAGTGAATGGGCTGGGATTCTTTATTGGTTGCAAACCAATAACGCCAAGGAGAATCTTCCTCGGCAACACTGGGCTCAGGGATTTCAAGTTTTTTGATTTCTCTGGGCTTCAAATTAACACCGAGGCGGAAAGGTCCGAAAGCCACATTAGAAAAAGCTTCCGGCAGTGCAGGACAGAGTTCGCCTTCAGTGGTGACAGCTTCAGCCTTAGCTTCGGTAACCTCTCCGCGCTCACCGATGATGAACCAAATGTTCTGTCCGATGACTTCGGGAGGAGGAACTTCATCCTCGACGGGCTTTTTCTTGGCCTTTTTCTTAGGCTTCGGTGTTTCTTGGATCGGAGCGGAATAACAAAGGTAGTCCGTACGATCGGGCAAGTGATGCAGACTGCCTCCGAACGCTTTAGTCACAACGGAAAGGGGCGTGACGCCGAGCACAATCGGAAAGTCTCCGAACTGAATGACAGAGGCGGGATTCTGCTCCAATGTGAATTGCGGAGTGGATAAGCCTTCGGGGTAGTCAAAAGGTTTAGGGGTCGGATCGGCCGGAAACGGACCGGGCAGGGGCGAGGTCGTTTGTGCAAATGCACAGGCACAAGCCCCGAGTCCGAGCGCTGCGATAAACGAAAAAAGTTTAGGGTGGCGCATAAAGTAATAATTAAAGTGCTCTGTGACCGATGTCTTTACGGTACTGCATACCGTCGAAATGAACTTTGTCCAGAGCTTTGTATGCCTTGTCACGGGCCTGATGCAAATCGTCACCGAGCCCTACAACGCAGAGGACGCGGCCGCCGCTGGTGACCAGTTCGCCTTTACCGTTGAACTTGGTGCCGGCGTGGAAAGTGACTGTGTCGTCGCCTTGGAGCTCAACGCCGGAGATAACGTCGCCTTTTCTCGGGGCTGCCGGATAGCCTTTGGAGGCCAGCACGACGCCGAGGGCGCAGCGAGGATCCCATTCGGCAATGACCTTGTCTAAAGAGCCGTCAATACCGGCTTCAATCAGCTCGGAGAAGTCGCTCTTTAAGCGAGACATGATGGGCTGGGTTTCCGGATCTCCGAAGCGGCAGTTGAATTCCAGCGTCTTAACCGTGGGTTTCCCGGCGGCATCTTTGCTGATCATTAATCCTGCGTAGAGAAAGCCCGTAAAGACGATACCGTCTTTCTTCATACCTCTGACGGTCGGATAAATGATCTGGTCCATGACCATCTGATAGATCTCGGGCGTTACGACCGGAGCCGGGGAGTAAGCACCCATGCCGCCGGTGTTGGGGCCTTCGTCGTTATCGAGAAGTCTCTTGTGGTCTTGGCTGGTGGCCATCGGAAGAACGTGTTCGCCGTCCACCATAACGATGAAACTGGCTTCTTCGCCATCGAGATAATCCTCAATGACAATACGGGCGCCGGCGTCACCAAGTTTGTTGTCCTGGAGTATGAAGTCGACGGCTTCGTGCGCGTCTTCTTCCGTCATCGCAACAACGACACCTTTGCCGGCGGCTAAGCCGTCGGCTTTGATGACGATCGGAGCGCCTTTGTGGCGGACATAAGCATGAGCGGCTTCGGCATTCGTAAAGGTTTCGTATTCGGCTGTCGGGATACCGTGACGCTTCATGAAGGCCTTAGCGAAGTCCTTAGAAGATTCCAGCTGAGCAGCTTCTTTGGTCGGCCCGAAGATCTTTAAGCCGCGGTCGCGGAAGATGTTGACAACACCCTTGGCGAGCGGAGCTTCGGGGCCGACGACGGTGAAAGCAATATCGTTGGAAGCAGCGAAATCGGCGAGTTCGTTCAAGTCGGAAATAGCCAAATTTTCAAGGTTCGGTGTATTTGCCGTTCCGGCATTACCCGGAGCAACGTAGACTTTTTCAACTCGGGGAGATTGGGCTAAGCGCCACGCCAGGGCGTGCTCACGGCCGCCGCTTCCGATAACCAGAATCTTCATGGGAACTCTCTAAGTTTTAAGGTTGAATTGAGTAATTATTCAAAGACAGCGGTGGTGTAAACCTCAGAGACGTCATCGAGGTCTTCCAGAGCGTCGATGAGACGCTGCATACGTTCTGCGTCGTCGCCGGTAAGAACGGTTTCAGAGTCGCTCTTCCAGGTAACTTCAGCAACTTCGGGTTCCCAGCCTTTGTCCGTGAAGGCTTTGTGCAGAGCTTCGAAAGCGGCCGGATCGCAAGTGACTTCGATGGAGCCGTCTTCTTCGGTAACCACATCATCGGCGCCGTTATCAAGAGCGACTTCCATGACGTCGTCTTCTTTCAGTCCGGGAGCAAAGAGGAAATAGCCGCAGTGCTTGAACATGAAGGAAACGCTGCCGTCTGTACCGAGGTTGCCGCCGTTCTTGGAGAGGATATGGCGAACGTCTGCAACAGTACGGGTTCGGTTGTCCGTGGTGCAGTCGATGATCAGAGCTGCGCCGCCGACGCCGTAGCCTTCATAACGGATTTCTTCGTAGTTGGCGCCTTCAAGCTGACCGGTGCCTTTCAGAATGGCATTTTTAACAGTGTCTTTAGGCACGTTGGCTGCCCGTGCTTTCAAGAGAGAGAGTCTCAGACGCGGATTCATGTCCGGGTCTCCGCCGCCTAAACGAGCTGCGACGATGATTTCACGAATGACTTTGGTCCAGAGATTGGAGCGCTTTGCATCCTGACGGCCTTTTCTATGTTGAATATTGGCCCACTTGGAATGTCCTGACATTTAAAAGAGTCCTTAAAGCTATAAAAAGACAATCTCAAATTTTACCAAACACAAGGCTTGTACTTGCTTGGTTTCAGCAGATGCGGAGCATTGATGGAATAAGACCGTAGAAACCAGCCGTTCAGATAACTGACAGCTGCTTCTAAAGCAAAATAAATCAAGGAAGTGAGATGACAACTTCTTATTTTTCGGGGAATTGATGAGTAAAGCGCAGCCAAAAGAAAAGGAGACAACTTTTGTAACAGGTATTAACATTAAGGCCTGACGATCCGATGAGAGACAATTCCATTGATCATCAACCCGTTCAAGACAATTTTTATTCCAGGCGCACGGCACACAGGATTTACGTTCAGAATTAGGAGACTCCATGAAGAAGTACGTTTTGCCCTACGGACAAGGCTCTAAAGAAATCGAACTCGACGAAACTCTGGTCCTAAAAGAGGTTCGTACTAAAGAGTTTGAGCCGCTGAAAAACATCCCCTACGAAGTTCTCGAGGCGATCTACCACCCGATTGGATGTCCTCCCATCAACGAAATCATTAAACCGGGCCAGAAAATTGCTTTCATCTGCAACGATCCGACCCGCGTCGCAAACAGCTTTGATTTCATGCCGGTCCTCGTCAATGAGATGAATAAGCTCGGCGTCAAAGATGAAGATATGCACATCGTCTTCGCCTTGGGTACACATCGTCCTATGACAGAAGAAGAAATGGTTCAGGCAGTTGGCAAGGACGTTGCTTCTCGTTTGAAGATGTACAACAGTCTCTGCAACGAGCAGGAAGACTTTAAGTACTTCGGTACGACTTCCCGCGGAACTCCGGTTTGGATCAATAAGCATCTCTGCGACGTCGACCACGTTATCCTGACAGGTACGATCGTTCACCATTACTTCAGCGGATACGGCGGCGGCCGTAAGGCCATTCTCCCGGGATGTGCCGCTATGGAAACAGTGCGTGTCAACCACAGCTTCATGCTCGATCCAGCGGCCGGCCTCGGAAAAACGACCGGCAATCCCTGCTACGAAGACCAGATGGAAGGTGTGGCACTTTTCGCTAAAGGACGCTCCCTCTTTTTGTTTAACGCCATCCTGAACGCGAAGCACCAGTTCCTCAAGATGTTTGCCGGCGACTACATCAAGGCTCATAAAGAAGCCTGCAAGTTTGTGGACGAAGTCTACGGCAGCGTCATCCCGAAGGAAGCTGATCTAGTGATTGCCTCCTGCGGCGGATATCCGAAAGATATCAATGTTTATCAGATGCAAAAAACAATGGACAACGCAGCCTGTGCCGTTCGCAAAGGCGGAGCCGTCATTATGGTGGCTGAGTGCGTTGAAGGAAGCGGATCTGCCGTTCTGGAAGAAGCTTGCCGCCGCCTCGGTTCTCCTCAGGCCATTAAAGCTGAACTCGAGAAAGATTTCCGTATCGGTGCAAACAAGGCTTACGCCGTAACGCGCTTAATGGAAAAAGCCAAATACTACTTAGTGACTGCTTTAGATCGTAAGATGGCACGCGACATGCTGTTCTCAGGTGCTTATGACACGATCGAAGAAGCTTTGGCAGCTGCGGAAAAAGAAATCGGTAAAGTGGAATCCGTTATCGTTATGCCGGAAGGCTCTCTCACGGTACCGCGCGTCGAAGAATAATCTGTCGCGCAGCTCATACAAAGGACGCTTCGGCGTCCTTTGTCGATTAATGAGCTTTTTGTCCGAGAAGCCGATCGAAATATCCCGAGAGCTTCTCCATCGGCTTCCATTGAGCCGAAGCAAAGAGCGGGAAGGAAGCCAAGAGATGTTCAGCCTCTGTGCGCTCTTCCTCGGAAAGACGCTTGAAGTCTTCTCTTTGGATGTGCATTTCAAACGTTTCCGGACTGACCTTGCGAAGCCGGAAGCGAATCTCGCCTTTGTTCAAGCCGGCAAAGAAACGGTTCATTGCCGTTTCGGTTTCCTCGAGAGCGGTGAGGTCGGAGGCGAGAACTTTTTGGTTGTAAGGCAGACGCGTCAGCATACAGGGCCGTGCAGCCTGATCCCAATGGTCCAAGCCGATTAAGGCGCCGACTTCGCGATTGTCCTGTTTAGAAAATTCGGCTTCAGCCAAAGGTGAATGGATTTTCAGTTCGCTCAATGCCTTCAGTCCGGGACGGTAATGAGATAAGTCCGAATGGTTGGTACCGTCGCAGAGCGGAAGATCCGCTGCCCGTCTTTTGAGCTCAAGGAACAAATGCTTTTTGCAGAAGTAGCACCGGTCAGTGTGATTAAACTCAACAGCTTTCATCTGCAGGGGATTGAGATCAAGAAGCTCCATCTCAAAGCCGTTATCCTGCGCCCACTGCACGGCTTCCGCTGTCTCTTCCGCAGAAATGTGCGGACCTCTAACGGTGAGAAGTTTGACGGTGTATCCCAGATACTTGGCTGCAAAGCTCAGGAAACGGCTGTCCAAACCGCCGGAAAAGGCGATCGCGAGCCGCTTATCAGGCGCAATCTCAGCAAGCACCTTTTCAAGTCGGGACAAACGAGGGTCGTTATTCAAAACTTTTTCCTAATGCGAAGGTAGCGCCGTTAGGTACGCCTTCATAGACATACGTCCCATACACGGTTTCAATTTTTTCGATAACCATTTGCGGCCACGGACCAAACTCAGCGCCGAAAGCCTTAAGAAGGGCAATGCCGGTCGGCGTCACGGTTTCACCTTCGGCACCGAAAGGACGAACCGGAATACCGACTAAAAGCGCTTGAACAGCCGGCGCCGGAGATGGGATCACGCCGTGTGCGCAATGAATGTGTCCGTCAGCGATCGGAAGCGGGCTGACAATGAGACGATCCGGATTCAAACGAGTGAAGAGCTCGCAGTTAAAGCAGATATCCAAAATGCTGTCTAATGCTCCGACCTCGTGGAAGGTCACTTCTTCGGGTGTCATGCCGTGCACTTTGCCCTCGGCTTCAGCAACGAATCCGAAAGTTTTAAGCGCGAGTTCCTTGGCTTTGTTGCTCATCCGGGCTTTTTCAATGATGGCGCGGACATCGGACAGTCGACGGTGCTCATGTTCGTGAAGTAGCTCTACACGGCAGAAGGAGCCGCGGATACCGCCGACAAATTTGTCCTCAAGATGGACCGAACCTTTGAGCTCGGAAAAGATTCCGTTCAAAACGGAGTCTGCTTCTTCATTGTTCATGCCGAGCATGCACATTAAGCCGCACAGGAACATATCTCCTGCGATGCCGGAATGGAGACGAATCGTGAGAATTTTTTGATCGGCTCCGTGACTGTGGTGTTCGTGATGGTGATGATGGTCTTCGTGGTCATGATCCGCATGGTCATGATGGTGAACATGCTCTTCGCAGTGATCGTGAGCGTGGAGAGATTCGATATCGTGGGAATGAGGAGTCATTTGATTAGCATCCGAAAGAGCTGAGAGTTTTAGCGGCAGTGCAGGCGGCGCCGAAACCATTGTCGATATTTACGACCGAAAGTCCCGGAGAGCAGCAGGCTAAGAGACTGTTCAGGGCAGTTTTTCCGCCGTCACAGACGCCGTATCCCACAGAAGTGGGGACGCCGATGATGGGCCGGGAGGTGAGTCCCGCAAGAACGCTGCCGAGTGCGGCTTCCATGCCGGCCACGGCAATAATGATGCGGTGGCGGTTGATCTCTTCGATTTTGCTTTCCAGGCGCCAGAGGCCTGCTACGCCGCAGTCTTCGAACACTTGGAAGGGAATATTCATGAATTCCAGCGTACGCGCGGCTTCCCAGGTGATGAAGCCGTCTGCGGTTCCGGCGGAAACGATAGCGACACTTCCTTGGTGTTCTTGATCAAGCTTTTTGCAAAAGGCGGTACGGGCCAATGAGTCAAAAGAATAATGTCGGCTTACTTCGGCGGGAGAGGAGGAGAAGACCTCTTCACTGAGCCGGGTAAAAAGAATTGCCGGCGCATCCGCTTGGGAGAACTCTTCCATGAGACTGTAGATGACCTCACGGGACTTGCTTTGGCAGAAGACCGCCTCGGGAACCGAGGTGCGGGCCGCACGGTCATAATCAAAAAGAACGCGATTTTCTGTCATCGTCGAGGAGTCTCCTTTAGCCGAAAGTGCTGAGATATCTGCTCATTTTATTCGATGCGGCGGCGCCGTAAATTCAGGCAAAGACCGTACTTGTCAGTCAATTTTCTGCAGACGGTAGACCTTAGAGCCGAGTCCTTTCCTTTCGGCATAATCGAGAACGTCGACGGAATGTTCGCGTTCCCATTCTTTGCGCAGTTCCGGATCAGAGGTAAGACCATAGACGATATCAAGCGCGGCTCGGTCGGCAGCAATCGGATCCGTGGAAGCAACGATGCCGAGATCAGGACGATCCGCCGTTCCGCTGCAGCCGTCGACCGGTTTTAAGGCGTTGATGATGTTAATAAACACCCAGCGTCCTTTCTTGTAATCAAGGGCCGCGCTCACGGCGTCTGCCATAGATTCGGAAGTCTCTTTGGGAGAAGAGGGATGGTAGTAGTCCGTGACTTCGCCGGCACTGTGTACCTGGCACGCACCTCTGGCCGTTCCCAGACAGATGGAAAGGTTTTTCGTCGCTCCGCTGTATCTCTGTAAGTTATGTCCTTTGAAACGAACGATTGAAACCAGCGTGTCGTAATCAGCCAGGTGCGATCCGGTAATGAAGTTCTTTAGGTGGTAGCCGTTGTGCACCGGAATTGCTATTTCTTTTTCGGCATCCAAAATATCGATCGGAGCGACCTTGTTATAACCGAGGGATTTAGCGGTTGCCAAATGAGCTACAGCGTCCGAGCGGGCGCTGTCCATGTAATTGCTCTCAATCAGCGTTGCATGAAGTTCATCAGCGATCGGCTTCAGGAGAGCCGGATCGATCATTTTGGCGCGGTCACGCTGATTTCCGAATACAACCTTCAAACCGACTCTGCCTTGTACGGGCAGTCCGACGGCTTTGAATATGTCTAAAACGGCTTGGGGCGAGACGCTCGGAGAATAAAAGACAACCGGGGCATTCTTATTGACTGTTAGGTGCGTCAGTTTGATGTTTTCGATAGGTGTTCCTTTTAAAGAACTGTCGGCGGTTTGAGCAAGAGCGGGGAGGGGGAGGCCGGAAACGGAGGCGCCAACCGCGAGTAAAACTTGTCTTCTTTTCAACATGATCGTGGGTCCTATGGAGAGAGGTGGCTGATGAAACAAAATTTACCAGTGGGCCCTTTTTCATGTCCAATATTTATTTTTTATTCTTTTTCATAAAACTTTAATATAAATTAACGGTCCCCATTAAGGCTCTAATTGATTCATGAGAATGGACATTCTGAGAAGCCGGAAATACTTTTTCGCCGCGATTCCTGAAAAAGGCGGCTAACTCATCGTGCCTTCAAACCAAAATGTTTCAAAAATGCAAGACGGAAAAGCCAGAATGAAAACAAATATGTCTAGGAAAAAGGCTAATTTGTAGGCGTTTAGATCATCAAAATATAAGTAGAAACACCTAATAAAATTACGTTTCGCATAAAATTGAAAAACCTTCTCATTCTTCAAAAAGAATATTTAAAAACAAATAATTAAGCTTAAAATTTAATCCGTAAGGTTTAGGTACTTTCCCTAATTTAGCGTACAAACTGAACTTTTCGCTTGTTTACAAAAACAAATCGGCGGATTATTCCGTTTGTTTCAGATGGAAACAATTTGTAAAAAGATCTCTGAAAGTTTAGACAGGAGAAATTCGCCATGAGTATTTATTTCTGGTTCCAATTTGCCCTGCTGATTGCATTCCTCTTCATCTCCGCTCCGCGCGGCGGTATGTTCCTGGGTTTGTTCTCCGGCATCGGTTTGATTGTGATTATGTTCGGTCCGAAACCTTGGTTAGGTCTTCCTCCGGGTAAACCGCCGGTCGACGTTATTCTGACCATCATCGCCGTGGTGGCAGCAGGTTCTACACTGCAGGCTTCCGGCGGCTTGGACTGCATGCTTCAGATCGCTGAAAAGATTCTGAGAAAACGTCCTAAAGTTGTGACCTTCCTCGCTCCGCTTTGCACCTTCACACTGACGATCCTCTGCGGTACAGGCCATACGGTTTACACACTCCTTCCTATTATTTATGACGTCGCAATCAAGACCGGTATCCGTCCGGAACGTCCGATGGCAGCTTCCTCTATCGCTGCTCAGATGGGTGTGATCTGCTCTCCGGTGTCCGTCGCCTGCGTTTCTATGGTCGCTTTGATCGCCGGCCATCCGATGGCAAACGGTACCGAAGTCGGCCTGGTTGAACTCTGCAGTTTGACCATCCCTGCCGGTTTGATCGGTTTGCTCGTCATGGCTACATACTCCAACTTCCGCGGCAAAGACCTCGACAAAGACCCGCAGTTCCAGGCTCTGATCGCTGATCCGGAAGCCAAGCGCTATGTTTACGGCGATTCCATGACTCTCCTCGGCAAGAAGCTTCCTTCCAGACAGTGGACAGCTATGTGGATCTTCCTTGCTGTTGTTCTCGTCGTTGCTCTGCTTGGTGCCTTCTCTGAACTCCGTCCGATGGTCGGCAAGAAACCTCTCTCCATGACTCTGGTTATTCAGATGTTCATGCTCTGCGCCGGCGCTCTCATCTGCATGATCACAAAGACTCCTCCGAAGTCCGTCGGCGGTACCTCTGTGTTCCGTTCCGGTATGGTTGCTGTGGTCTGCGTGTTCGGCGTTGCATGGCTCTCCGATACGATCTTCAAGGCTCACCTCAATGAACTGAAAGAAGTCCTCGTTGAATACGTCAAGCTCTATCCGTGGGCATACGCAGTCGTTCTCCTGTTAGTTTCCAAGCTCGTTAACTCTCAGGCTGCTGCTATCGCTATCGTGGTTCCGGTTGCCATCAGCATCGGTACTCCGACTGGTGTGGTTGTCGGCTGCTGCTCTGCTTGCTATGGCTACTACATCATCCCGACATATCCTTCTGACCTGGCTTCCATCGAGTTCGACCGTTCCGGAACAACTCATATTGGTAAGTTCGTGATCAACCACTCCTTCATCCTTCCTGGCTTGATCGGTGTGATCACCGCCACGATCTGCGGTTACTTTATGGCGATCGCTCGCGGCTGGATCTAAGAGAAGATTTAGTACTCTAGAAAAGCTCTGATTTTTGAGGCGAGGGAAAACACCTAGTGTTTTCCCTCGTTTTGTTTTATGCTCATGGAGTACTCGCTTGAGCTTGTCGCTCAAGTGTTGGTAGATTCTTGAAGGACACTCATATTATTTAAAGGAGTTGTTATGAACTATTCCGGAGTGTTGGTTAGTGCCTTCCCCGGCCGTTATGACGAAATGCTCCGTGAACTCGACACCATAGAGGGTGTGGAAGTCCACCAACAGGACCCCGATCATAATCGCTGCATCATCGTGATTGAAGCTCCGGATGTCACAGCGGAAGTTGACCTTTTTAAAGCCGTTTCAACTCTTTCTGGTGTTGCCGATGCGGCTCTTGTTGTTCACAACTTTGAGGACGATGCAGTAGTTTGTTCCTCTAATACTTAAGTTTTCCCCAATTAGATTTCTTGTTCAGGAGACAATATGACGATTAATAATCCCCAAGTTAAACGTCGTGATTTACTGAAAGCCGGAGTGGCTGCATCTGCAGCGATGACGGTTGGTATACCTCTGAGCGAAGTTGCTAAAGCTGCGATTCAGAGCAGCGAAGGCGCTATCGTTTGGACGAAAGGCGTATGCCGTTTCTGCGGGACAGGCTGCGGGCTTCAGGTCGGCGTAAAGGACGGCCGTGTTGTTGCCACAAAAGGCGACCCGGATGCACCCGTTAACAAGGGCTTGAACTGTATTAAAGGTTATTTCAATGCCAAGATTCTTTACGGAAAGGATCGCCTGACACAGCCTCTGATGCGCCGTACAAACGGGAAGTTCGATAAGAACGGAAAGTTTGAAGCGGTGACATGGGACGAGGCTCTCACCGAAATGGCGAATCAGTTCAAACGTGTTTACAAGGAAAAAGGACCGACAGGCGTTGCAATTCTGGGCAGCGGTCAGTACACCATTCCGGAAGCTTATGCAGCCAGCAAACTCGTAAAAGCTGGTTGGCGTTCTAACAACATTGACCCGAATGCCCGTCTCTGTATGGCGAGCGCTGTGGTTGGTTTTTACCAGGTATTTGGTATAGACGAGCCGGCTAACAATTACTCCGACATTGAAAAATGCAACACAATGGTTTTGTGGGGCAATAACATGGCCGAGGCTCATCCGGTTCTTTGGTCTCGCGTTGCCGACCGCAAGCTGACGCACAAAGAGACGAAGATCATCAATCTTACGACCTATAAGAACATGAGTTCTAACATGGCCGATGAAACGATCATCTTTGCTCCGAATGGTGACTTGGCTATCCTTAACTATATCCTGAGAGAAATAGTTCACCGTGACGCAATTGATCACGACTTTGTGAACAAGCACTGCATCTTCGCCGCAGGCGGAATGGATATCGGCTACGGTATGCGTCCTACCGACAAGTTTGCATTTCCGAAAGAAAAAGATATTCAGGCTAAACAGAACGCCATCATCCTGAGCAAGGAAGAAGCCATCGCTCAGAGCCGTCCTGAATTAGCCGGCAAAGAAGTCAAACAGACTCAGCAGGGCGGCAAAGCCGGTGCTCACTGGAGCATCTCGTTTGAAGACTTCAAAAAAGGCGTTGAACCCTACACCTTGGACTTCACGGCACAAATCGCTAAGGGCGACCCTGACGAAAGCCTGGAAGACTTCAAGAAGAAACTTAAGAACCTTGCTGACATCTACATCGACAAGAAGAACGACATCCTCAGCTTCTGGTGCATGGGCTTTAACCAGCATCAGAGAGGCGTTTGGGTCAATGAACTGATCTACTCCGTCCATCTCCTTCTTGCTAAACACGCTCGTCCGGGCAACGGTGCCTTCTCCTTAACTGGTCAGCCTTCCGCTTGCGGTTCTGCTCGTGAAGTCGGTACTTTCTGCCACCGTCTGCCGTCCGACCTGCTGGTTGCTCAGAAACCGGCTCGTGTGAAGAGTGAAAAGATTTGGGGTGTCCCTGAAAAGACGATTAACCCGAAGGTTGGCCGTGCTTACATGGAAATCCTCCGCGGTATGGAAGACAATTCTGTCAACTTCGTTTGGACACAGGTTGTCAACCCCTTCCAGGCTGCACCGAACTCCAATCACTGGCTTAAGGCAGCTCGCCATCCCGAAAACTTCGTTGTGGTTGCCGATGCCTATCCGACATTCTCCTGCCAGTACGCCGACTTGATTCTGCCGGCAGCAATGATCTTCGAAAAATGGGGTCTCTATGGCAACGCCGAACGTCGTACACAAGGCTGGCAGCAGATGGCCAATCCTCCCGGAGAAGCTCGTACCGATCTGTGGATGATGATGGAATTTGCAAAACGCCTGCAGGTTAAAGACTGTTGGGGCGAACAGCCGGTTCCGGGCCTCAAGGTTGACGGCTACACCGACGGTAAACTGCCGAGCGTTCTCGACGAAGCCGAGAAGATGGGCATCAAACCCGACATGACGCTCTATGACGTTCTCTTTGCACGTCCTGATAACCTGAAGGTGGCTTGGCCTGATCCTGACCTCGTCAGTAAGATCAATAGCACAACCGCTCCGGGCAACCTGAACTGGTTCCCTGAAAAGGCCCTGTTCAACGAATATCGTAAGTTCACATTGGGCGACGGCCATGACCTGGCTGACTTCACAACCTATATGAACTCCGAAACACGCGGTTTGATTTGGCCGGTTGTCAACGGTAAAGAAACCCTCTACCGCTTCAACCAGGACTATGACCCGTATGTCAAGGAAGGCGGTTACGCTTTCTACGGTAAGCTCTTCAAGGCAATCCCGACCGGCAACTTGTTCGGTGTCACGGATCCGAAACCGGTTCCGCTGCCTAACAAGGCTAAGATCTTCTTCCGTCCGTACGCTGCTCCTGTTGAACAGCCGGATAAGGAATATGACCTGTGGCTCTGCACCGGCCGTATCCTTGAACATTGGCATACCGGCAGTATGACCATGAGAGTGCCTGAACTTGAACGTGCTCAGGCGAACTCCTTCTTGTACATGAATCCGAAGGATGCTGAAAAACGCGGCCTGAAGAACGGTGACGTCGCAGTTTGCGAAAGCCGCCGCGGTCAGGTCAAGGCGATTGTTCAGACCAACCAGCGTAACTTCATGCCGAGAGGAATGACATGGCTGGCCTTCTTCGATAGAAAAGTTCAGACCAACCAGGTCGTTATTGACGCGACAGACCCGATTTCCGAAGAACCGGATTTCAAGAAATCTGCCGTCAAGGTCTATAAGGCTCAGTAACTTTTGAACGGGAGGGCCGGGACGGCCCTCCGTACCCTCCATGACGAATCAAACCCGAAGAGACGTTTTGAAGAAAGGTTTGCAAGTCGCTGCCGTCGGCGTGGGCGCCGGTCTGATTTGGGATTTATTCCTGCAGAAGTCCGCCAAAGCCCAGGGGTTTGTTCCCCGTCCGCCCGGAGCACTGCCTCCTGATCAGTTTGAAACCGCCTGTTCCAAATGCGGACTGTGTGTGGAAGCATGTCCTTACGACACGCTGAAACTGGCCCGTTTCAACGATATCGCCGCCCCTGGAACACCGTTCTTTACGCCGCGTGATATTCCCTGCTACATGTGCAGAGACATTCCCTGCGTGAAAGCCTGTCCGAGCGGAGCGCTGTCGCACGAATTAACCGACATTACCGAGGCAAAGATGGGTGTGGCCGCAATCGACCACTACACATGCTTGTCCTGGCAAGGTCTGCGCTGCGAAATCTGCTATCGCGACTGCCCTGAACAAAACAAGGCGATCGTGATCGTGAGCCAGCCGCGTCAGATCAGTAACCATGCGATGTTCGTACCGGAAATTCATCCCGATAAGTGCACCGGATGCGGTTTGTGCGTGCATAGCTGCCCGACCGATAAACCTTCCATCAACATTGTTGATCCGGATGCGTTCCTCGGTAAGATCGGCGACCACTATCGTTTGGGCTGGAAGGAAAAACTCGATGCTCGAGCTGTGCCCGATGCACCGATGACGAGTAAAGATGGGAAGCCGCTTCCTCCGGGAGGCCTCGACTTCCTGAATTCGGAGCTGCCATGATGGAAAACAAAAAAGTAATTCGTCATCTGGACGCGCCCCGCACGTTCGGAGAATGGCTGCATCGCTATCGTTTTACGATTGCGCGCCGTTTTGTTCAGTTCTGCATTCTGCTCGCCTTCATCGGGACATTCCGCTTCGGCTGGAAAGTCCTCGGTCATCCGATTCTTGCAGGTGATCTGTCTTCTTCTCGAATCTTTGACACCGTTCCGCTGGCTGATCCGTTTGCCGCTCTGCAGCGCTTGGTCGCTCAGTATTGGCTTTCACCGGAATCCATGATCGGAGCCGGAATCATCCTTGCCGTTTACTGGGTTGTAAGCGGCAGATCGTTCTGCTCCTGGGTGTGCCCGATGAACTTGGTGACGGACTTTGCCTTCTGGTGCCGTAAGAAGTTAGGCATCAACACGAACGTTCTGTCTCTGTCTTCCGGTACGCGTTATGTGCTTCTGGCGATTGCTCTGATTCTGTCTATTGTGACGGGAACGGCAGCTTTTGAAGCCATCAGCCCGCAAGGCATTCTGTGGCGTGAGATCGTTTACGGAGGATTCTTAGGTCTGTTGAGTGCTGTCTTCGGAATCTTTGCGCTTGACCTTGCCGTGACAAAACGCGGCTGGTGCGGCCATCTCTGTCCTTTAGGCGCCTTCTGGGCGTTGTGGGGAAAGATCGGTCTGACCAAAGTCAAGTTTGACAATGATACGTGCACCCGCTGCGGCGACTGCATCAAAGTCTGCCCCGAACCGCAAGTGATTAACTTCAAGAAAGCGGCGGAAGTCGGTATGTACGCTTCCGGAGAATGCACGAACTGCGGTAAATGCGTGAGCATTTGCCCGGAAAACAGCCTTAATTTCGGAATTCGCCCGATTAAAGATTCAAAGAAAACTCAATAGGAGTTCATATGAAAAAATTATTCATGCTTTCTCTTGCTGCACTGGTCTTTGCCCCTGTAGTGTATGCACAGCAGCCTGCTCAGTCCTCTGAGCTCGCCAAGTTTGCTCCCCCGATGATTCCGCATCCGATCGCAGCCTACATTCCGATTACTCCGGAAAAGAATGCCTGCGTGATGTGCCACATCCCCGGCGAACCGGGCATGAAAGTAGCCAAAGGCTCTCCCACACCGCTGCCTCCCAGCCATGTGAGCGACGGTAAGGTCAATCCCAACCGCTACGAATGCCTGCTCTGCCACGCTGAAGTTCTGCCGCAAAAATAAAGCGTAGAGCCACACAAAAAAGCGCACTTCCGAATTTCCAGTCGTGCGCTTTTTTTGTATTGGCAGAACTAAAGATTCTTTTGTTCTTTAGCCCAAACCGCTGCTTCCACTCTGGAGCGGAAGGAGAGCTTGTGGAGCACATGTTTGACGTGCACTTTGACCGTGCCGTCAGAAATTTCAAGGGCTTTGCCGATTTCTTTGTTGGTCTTGCCCTGCGCAATGAGCTTCAAGACGCTCTTTTCTCGTTCTGTAAGCTCGGAGACGCGGCGCTCTTTGCTGAAGGACTCTTCTCTTAAGCACTCGGCTAAGGCCTGATTCATCGACGCAGAGAGAACTGTTTGGCCTTTTGCGGCTTTCTGAATGTCTTCAAGAATCTGTTCCGGCTCCTGATCTTTGAGCAGGTAGCCGTCGGCGCCGTTTTGGAAGCATTGGAGCAGGTCGGAAGGAGAGTCCGAAACCGTGAGCATGATGACACGGATCGAAGGGTCAAACGTTTTGATTGCCGTTAGGATCTCCACGCCGCTCGTGTGCTTCATGTTCAAGTCCAAAAGAACGATATCGGGGTCTCTTTCGCGTACAGCTACCATTGCTGCTTCGAAATCGCCGGCTTCAGCGACAACGTTAAAGGACGGATCCATTTTTAATAACTGGATGACGCCGCGGCGAAAGAGCGGGTGGTCATCTACAACAATAATGTCATGTTCACTAGCCATCAGGAAACCGCCTTTTTCTGAGAGTTAAAACGAAGAACAACCGAAGTTCCGTGGGGGATGACAGGTTCAACATGCAATTCCCCGCCCAATACCTTAGCACGCTCATGCATGATTTCCAACCCGTAATGACCTTTCTTACTTTTTAGATCAAATCCTTGCCCGTTGTCTGAGACGCGCATTTCGAAGGAATATTCCCCTATCGGTTTAAAGGTGACCTCTACGGCGCTTGCCCGAGAATGCTTCTCGACGTTGGTCAGAGCTTCACGCAGGATGTGGAGCAAATGTACATGGCTTTGAGCATCCAGCTCAAAACTTTGAATCTGATTTTCGACGCTATAGTCGATGCCGGAACGCTCCTTAAATTCATCCAGAGAGGAAAGAATGTTCTCACGAAGGTCTGGAGATTTCGGCTTGAGACGGAAGGTTGTCAAAACTGAACGGAGCTGTTGATAAGCGGTGATCACGCCGAGCTTGAGCTCATCGAGAATGCTGCGGACTTCAGCTTCGTCGGACTTGTTTTTAAGTGCGGCGTCCAGACGTGTGATTTGAATTCGAGAGAAGGAGAGGGACTGAGCGATCGAGTCATGAAGTTCGCGCGCGATTGTCGAGCGTTCTTCAAAAAGAATCAGGCGGCGAGACTCCACGTTCTTCTCAGAGTTGTTGATCGCTAAAGCAAATTCTCGTGCAATGCTTCGAAGCAGTTCGCGATCGATGTGCACCGGAGCTTCACCGCAAAAGATTGCAGCAAAAGACAGCCTCGTGGTTCCGACAGCTCCGGGGACAAGAACGAGTGTGCAGTCTTTTCCGAGGACTTCTTTCTTGAAGAAATTGTATTTCTCGAAGGAAACGTTTTGGCCTTCAAAAAACTTTCTTATTTCTTCGGGGTCAATCGGATGGTGGCTGAATCGCGCGGCAAGACGAAGCGTCTTGTCGCCGTCGTTGCGAAGGTAAACAGCGCAGCTCAAGGCTTCTAAATTTTCGGAGCAAAAGTCCAGGGCTTTTTCTAAAACCGATCGGTTGAGCTCAGCCCCGAGGACGTTCTTAAGCCCGTAGAGCAGGTTGAGCGCTTTGTTTTGGCGATTTAAGTCAGCAGTCTTTTCACGAACTTGTTCTTCCAGGGATGAGTACATGCGCGATAAGTCGCGGATCATGAAGTTCATGCTTTCGGAAAGTGTTCCGATCTCATTGTGCTTTCTGTAAGTACTCGACTTTGTGAAATCGCCGTTTCGGACGGAAGAGGCAAGGTTAGCCAAATCTTCTAAGGGTTCAAACAGCGTGTGACGCAGGAAATAGCGTACACCGAAGTAAAGGACGAAGGCCAAAAGCATGAAAGCAATGAGGCCGGCGTGGATGAAATTGCTTTTTGATTCGAGATCCTGTTCCAGGTCAAAAACAAACGTGTCGATGACAGAGACGAACTTAGGAACCGTATTTAAAAACTCATGGATCTTTTGCGGCTGCTGAATGGTTTCTATCGCCATCGGTTTTATTTTTGAATAGAAATCGGAAGAAATAAGGTCGTAGCTTTTGCGAAGTTCATTGTCTGACTCCTCAGGAATAGCCTGAGTTAGCCCCGGCAGGTTTAAACGTCTTTCGAATTCTGCAATGGCAGCCTTAATGTCCTTACTGCGAACAACCTCGGTGTCTTCCGAGCTGCGTGCGACTGTCAAGGCCAGCACATAACTCTGCATACGAAGAGAGCCCGACACATTAATTGCACTGCCTTTTCCGGTCGAATCTTCCGAGATTTGAAGTACGAGGAAGAGGGCTCCGAAGGCAAAGGCAGTGACGACGAGCAAAAAGCAGGAGATCTGCCAAAACAGCGAGTGGCTGAAAGTTACAAGGAGTTTTTTCAGGTTCACTTTCGGCTTCTCCAATGAATGAACGTTGCAACTTCCGTTCATTCTAATGACGAGAACACCATTGTTCGATTATTTTTCGAAAGGCCAAAACAAAAGGCGTCTGAAGCCAATGCATCGGACGCCTATAGAAAGCTAATCAATGTTTAGCGGATGCCTCCGACCGGGAAAGCCTTGACGGCGTGCCACAGTGCTTCTGCACCTTGAATGAAGTCTGTGATTTCCATGGCTTCGTTCGGATTGTGAGAACCCTTCTGGTTAGCAACGAAGATCATCGCAGCTGGAATGCCGAGGTTGCCGAAAATAACCGTATCGTGACCTGCGCCGGACGGCAACTTCTTAACCTTGAGGCCTGCCTCAGTGGCGGACTTGGCCAAGTGCTCGCTGAGTTCTTTGTGAATGGCGAGCGGCTGGCTCTTGATCATGCCGTCAAATTCAAATTTAACGCCGCGTTTTTCTCCGATCTTACGGGCTTCTTCTTCAAACAAAGCATGGAAGCCGTCGAGTGTCTCCTGAGACAGAGAACGAATGTCGGAACAGAAGGTAACTTCGCCCGGAACGATCGCGATTGCAGAAGTCGGGGCAGTGTGAACGACGCCGATCGTGAAAACCAGGTCGTGTCCGGCTTTGAGCCACTCATCCCACAAGCAGTCCATACGATAGGCCAATTCGGCAAAAGCGAGCACGGCGTCGTGTCTGAATTGTTTGTCAACGGCGCCGGAATGAGCGGTCTGGCCGATGCAGCGAATCGTCTTATGACGAAGGTTGCCGCGGATGCCGGTGACGATACCGACGCGGTATTCTTCGGAAGAATCAAGGGTCGGGCCCTGTTCGATATGAAGTTCGATAAAGGCAGCCATCTTGGCGAGATCGACAACAGGCTCGCCGGTTGTCAGATCTTCCGGATTAAAGCCGCATTCTTTGATGGTCTCAGCAAGTGTTTTTCCGTTGCTGCGATGTTTGAGGGCTAAATCCTTTTCAGTGAGCTGGCCGGTCATACCGAGAGAACCCACATAGCATTTGCCAAACCAGGAGCTTTCTTCCATTCTCATCATCAGAACCGTATAGTCGCGTTCGGGCTGATAACCCGTTTCGCGCATCCATCGGGCGACGGTCAGAGCGGCGACGATGCCGGCTAGTCCGTCATAGTTTCCGCCCTGAGGAACAGAGTCGGCATGAGAGCCGCTCACGAGCGCGGGAAGTTCACGATTTTTTCCGGGGACGGTCATCCAAACGTTGCCGGCCTTGTCGGTGCTGATTTCGAGATTGAGTTCTACGCCGATTTTTTTGAAGTACTCAAGAACCTTTGTTTCAACAGGGCTGTAACCCTGTCTGGAAACGCCGGTGGTGTCTTTGGACATAGCGCGCACGTCATCAAAGCATTTTTGAGCAAAGACTAGGGAATCTTTTTGGAAGTCAGTTGTCATGTGTTCTCCTGGTGTGAATGTTGAGTATCTGTGAGAGTCTAAATCGTTAAGTCAGACTCCGAAAGATGGGAAGAAATGAGTAAAAGTCACAAATAAACGGGATCAATAATTTTATGTCTAAATGTAAAAGAAATGTGCAGATGTAAGGGTTACCCACATTACAAAAAAGTGACAAATGTGAAACACTCACGGCAGGCCGAAATAGTGAATTTTCCCATTTCAGCCGGGGAGAGTTTTTTCCGGATTCGGAAAAAGCAGTACACAAAAAATCAATAGGTATATTTCAATGTCAATTACAGCCTGGATTGCAGTGCTCGTCATTATTGCGACGATTTACTGCTTAATTAAGCGCTATGAGACACGTTTGGTGTTGTTCACAGCCGGCTTGTTCTTATGCTGCATCTCTATGAAACCGATGGCAGCTTTAGACCAGTTTGCCAAGAGCATGACGAACGCCAGCTTGATCATGGCAATCTGCGGTGCGATGGGCTTTGCTTACGTCGTTACGCACACTTCCTGCGATCGTCATCTGGTTAGCCTGCTTGCAGCTCCGCTCAAGAGATTGGGCATTCTGCTGATTCCGGCCGCTACTGCCGTGACCTTCTTCGTCAACATTGCTATTCCTTCTGCCGCAGGTTGTGCTGCTGCTGTGGGTGCAACGTTCATTCCGGTTATGATTCGCGCCGGTATCCGTCCCGCTGCAGCCGGTGCTGCCATTTTGATGGGTACATACGGTTCCATTCTTTCTCCGGGTATGAGCCACAACAACTTCGTTGCCGGCATCTCCAAGATGAACGTGATGGATTTGATCTCTCTCCACACTCCGTTCTCGCTCATCATGATGGGTATCGGTTTGGTTGGTATTACGATCGTCTGCTTGGTTCTTCGTGACAACAAGCCTACTGCTGAAGAACTGGCTGTTTACTCTGCTAAGGAAGGCGGTGCTCCGATCGAGAAGATCAACTTCCTGAAAGCTCTTGCCCCGCTCATCCCCTTGATCATCCTCGTTCTCGGCAACAAGTACGTTCCGGTTCTTAAGATGGGTGTTGCTCAGGCTATGGTCCTCGGCGCCATCTTCACGCTGCTCGTCTCCTGGTGCGATCCTCAGAAGTTCTCCAAAGAGTTCTTCAGAGGTATGGGCAACGGCTACGGCGACGTTATGGGTATCATCATTGCCGCCGGTGTGTTCGCTGCCGGTCTCCGCAGTGCCGGTCTGATCGATGCTTTCGTTACAGCTCTGAAGACCTCCAACGAACTCGCTCGCTGGGGCGGTTCTCTTGGACCATTCGTTCTGGCTGTTATTACCGGTTCCGGCGACGCTGCTACCTTTGCTTTCAACGAAGCGGTTACTCCGCACGCACTTGACTTCGGAATGCAGGTTCCTAACCTCGGTTCTCTGGCACTCATCTCCGGCTCCCTCGGCCGTACGATGTCTCCGATCGCCGGTGTTGTGATTCTTATTTCCGGTCTCGCAATGGTTCCGCCGATCCAATTGGTGAAACGTACCGCAATCCCGATGATTGTGGGCGTGATTACCTTGGCTTTGATTATGGTTTAATCAGCCTTAGCTGAACAAATAAAACCGCTCGGTCCCTCTGTGGGTCGGGCGGTTTGTGTTTTTACGGGGTAAATCGGGTAAGAGCTTAATATTCATAGGATTTACTGATGACTAAAAAAGTGTTCACATTTCGTTACGACTGGTTTAAAATCAGTCTGTTATATATAACGAACTGACAAAACAAAAGGAGAAAAAATGACTGATTACACCAAGCAGCTTGTCGAACAAAGACGTGAGCTTCATCAGTGGCCGGAAGAAGGCTGGACAGAATTCTGGACCACGAATTACATCGTCACCAAGCTGCGCTCCTGGGGCTATGAAGTCCTGCTCGGCACCAAGATTATCAACCCCGAACAGGTTTTCGGCCGCAACGAAAAACTCGTTCAGGAAGGCATTAAGAACGCCCTGACCCGCGGAGTTTCTCAGTCTTTCATTGATGAAACCGAAGGCTATACAGGCTGTGTTGCTTTGCTTGACACCGGCAAAGAAGGTCCGACCACTGCTTTCCGTTTCGATATTGACTGCGTTTGCGTGAACGAAACCGACAATCCCGAACATAAGCCGAACAAAGAAGGTTTCAGAAGCCAGCACGCCGGCTTTATGCACGCCTGCGGTCATGACTCCCACATTTCTATCGGTCTGACTCTGGCTCATTGGATTGCCGAGCATAAAGATGAACTGAAGGGCAAGTTTAAGATCGTCTTCCAGCCTGCTGAAGAAGGTGTTCGCGGCGCCAGCGCCATTGCTGCTTCCGGAATTGTTGACGATGCTGACTACTTCCTCGGCAGCCATATTTCCTTCATGGCTGATACCGGTGAAATCGTTGCCGCTCCCTACGGTTTACTTTGCACCTCCAAATACGACGTAACTTTCAAGGGCAAACCCGCTCACGCCGGTAAAGAACCGAACGCCGGACGCAACGCTCTGGCAGCTGCCTGCAACGCAGTTGTACAGATGATGGGTATTCCTCGTCACGGCGGTGGTATGACTCGTATTAACGTCGGCACGCTGCGCGCCGGAGAAGGCCGCAACGTCATTCCGAGCTCTGCCCACATGGCTTTAGAAGTTCGCGGTGAAACCAGCTCCATCAATGATTACATGGCCGAAAACGTCAGAAACATTGTTGAAGGTATCGCCAAGGGCTTTGACGTCTCTTATGAAATTTCTCAGATGGGCGCTGCCGTTGACTTTACCAACGATAAAGAACTTTCTGAAATGTTGATCGAAGTTGCCAAGACTGTTCCCGGAATCAACAAGATCCGTCCGGATGGAAACTTCGGCGGTTCCGAAGACATTTCCGTTCTCGGTAAGCGTGTCCAGGCTCACGGCGGTAAAGCTGCATTCTTCATTTGCGGCGCTGACAGAGCTGCAGGCCATCACCAGGGATCTTTCGACATTGACGAAGGCGCATTCAAACAGGCCTTTGACATGTATGCCGGAATGGCTAAGAAGCTGAACGGTTAATCAGACTTAGACATAGAAATTATTTAGGTCCGGCCTCGTAAAGAGTCCGGGCCTAAATTTTGCCTGTAACCAGACCTAAATGCGCCGCGGAGATCGATGGTAAAACAACCAGTTCCCTGTAACCAAACAGGACGCAGGTTGAGAGTATCGGTCAATCCAGGGCTTGTGATTATGGTGAATTCTTAGCCCGTCACAGAAGGACGTAGAAAGGATTTTGAACAGACAAAAGAAAACGGGCGCTTAACGCGCCCGTCTGAATTATGTACTCAGAAGAATCTGATTAGTTCTTCTTGAGGTGGTCAGGCCACCAGCTCGGGTAAGGAGCAGTCTGAGGAGTCTGCAGCCAGCCCGGAACGTAGTGAGCTTCGGGATCAAGTTTGGCAGCTTCTTCACCGGCGTTGTAGAAGCCCATGATCGTGAAGGAACCCATGGCGATCATACCGACGATGAGGACATATGTAAGCTTGCGGAGGAAGCTGCGTGTGGCGTTCGACGGACCGCACCACTTCATGCACAGACGATACAGACCGATCATGCCGTGAAGTTCAGTAACGATGAGGAACAGGAAGACAACCCACAGCCAGGAGTGATAAACCTCGAGACCGCTGCCGTAAGGTCCGATGCTGCCCGGATCCATCAGCATGGGGAGCATGTGCGGGAAGACCAGAGCGGTGAGGATAACACCGGTGATGAACTGAACCCACCACATTGTTGTGTCGGTGTGACGGAGCAGTTTGTAGTGGCCGCGCATGATGCGGAAGGCTTTGTAGTTGTTCGGGAACTTGCGGAGAGCAAGAATCGCGTGAATAACAACCAGGACGAAGATCACGCCGACGAATACGGAGTGCATCCAGAGGTGATCGACACCGTCAATGAAGTAGCCGCCGGTCAAAGAAACCAGAGACCAGAAAGTGTCTTTGCCAAGAAGAATGGAGCTTGTGAAGCCCATATGGCAGAAAAGGAAGAGACCGAGGATCAAGCCGGTAACGGACTGGAGAACGTCGCACCAGGCATAAGCCTTGGATTTCTGTTTTGTTTCCACCAAGTCTTCGCCATCAATGATGGTCTTGGCAGAAGGTGTCACCTTGTAGAGGTGGGAGATGTCTTTGAAATCATCAGCCATGATAAACCTTAGAAATAGGATGAGTTAGCGTTTAACACTGAGCGTAATAATGCGCTTGAACGAACGACCTGTCTTCTAAAAATCAAGCTTTGACTGAAGAAGATAAAGCAAAACCCTCATTTTTAATAAAAATACGAGGGTTTACACCTAAATTTTATTTAAGAATGCACTTATTTGGTGCCGAAAACTCTATCTCCGGCATCGCCAAGACCAGGAAGGATGTAAGCGTTCTTGTCGAGCTTTTCGTCTAAAGAGGCGACGTAGAGTTCAATTTCGGGATGAGCTTTCTGGAATGTTTCAACACCTTCCGGAGCAGAAACCAGAGCGACAAAAGTAATGTCTTTTGGTTTTACGCCGCGCTTAAGCAATGTATCGACAGCTGCGACCGCAGAGTTACCGGTAGCCAGCATCGGGTCACACAGAATGACGCGACGGCCTTCGAGTTTGGAGGGCAGCTTAACAAGGTATTCAACCGGTTTATGATCAGGGCCGCGGTATAAGCCGATATGACCCACACGGGCGGACGGCATCAAGTCCAGTAGTCCTTCTGACATACCTAAGCCAGCTCTCAGGATCGGAATGATTACCAGCTTTTTACCTTTGATGAAATTACCTTTGCATTTGCAAAGCGGAGTATCAATCGTACGAGTTTCGAGCGGCAGATCGCGTGTCACTTCATATCCGATCAGGTAAGTAAGTTCGCGAAGCAGTTGACGGAAAGAATTAGACGGGGTCTTCTTTTCACGCATGGTGCTGAGCTTGTGCTGCACGAGCGGATGGTCAACGATATGAAGTTTTGGGAAACGCGGATCAGTTTTCATTCATTCTCTCCTAAATATTCCCATCATTATGCGCCTATTGGAGTACCTCCATGAGTGCTCGGATGTTCGGTACGAGCAAATTCTTTCTCCAAATGAGCTGTGTTTTCACTTCTCCGATCACTGGAGGAACTCCATGAATCCTAATGAGATTTTTGGAAGAGAAGTTCTGATGTTCCCGTGTGTCAACAGGTAAGGGTATGTACTTATTTAAATAAAAGCTCCACTTTCTAATTCGACTTTTAAAACCCATTCGAAGAATTATGGATCGAGATTCTTTTAAAGGCTCTGGCGTAAGATAATCCTTATCCAACAAAGAGTTGCAAACCTGCCTTGGGCGTTACGATTTCTTTAATTTAAATAACTTGTCATCCTTACTGACAAAATCTTCAAGTACAAAAAATCCTCCGGGACCGGCTGTCCTATCTTAAATGGTGAGTCTGACAAGCCCAATTTCGCGTCAGGTACATTAAAAAATCAAAGTGATTATGATTTCTCATTGGGTTTCTATCCTGCGCAGGAGGTTCCATCAGCAGCAGCCATGATGAGTAACCAACCTCCGAACCTATTTTATTGCTCAACATCTTTAGCGAAAATCGCAGTTGAAGGAAACGAGAAGATCTGAGAGGTTGCACGTAACAGCTTCTGTGCATATGCGCGCATATCTATTAAACTGACATAATCCTCTCTAAAAATTTATAAGGTCCCTTTATGCGCTATATCGTCCTCTTATTGGTCTTATTAGTCGGAGCCGGTTTTGTCTTTATTAATTGGCCGGCTGTAAACGCCCCCGCAGAAGTCAATCTTTTGATTACTACAGCTAAGGCGCCGATTACGCTGATGCTTCTTTTCTGGTTCAGCTTGCTTTTCGTGATCGTGATTTACATCTTGTTTGTCCAGCAAACCGGATCGTTTGCCACAATGCGCCGCCTGACAAAAGAACTCCAGGAACAGCGCAAGCTTGCAACGGATCAGGAAGCTTCCCGACTGACCGATGTTAAGGCTGACTTTGAAAAGAAATGGCAAGTCTGGATGGAAGAACAAAAACAGATTCTTAGTCAGACCGAACAGCGCTTAACCGAACGCCAGAACAAGATCCTTGAAGCTTTCAAGGGTGCGGAAGATCAGATTGCTGCCGCCAATAAAGAATTGAATACTTCTATTTCCGGTACGCTGGATACGATGGACGACAAAATTACAAAGATTTTGATTGCTAATAAAAATCCTGATCAGCAATAGTCGCTGACAATAACAAGAAAGCGGGCTTCTGCCCGCTTTCTGTTTCTGAAGAGAACGTATTACTCGTGATAAGAAGTGACACGTTCCACTTCTTCGGCACTCCCTAAGAATACGGCCACTCTCTGATGCAGCTTCTCGGGCTGCAGGTCAAGAATATTCTGATATCCGTTTGTGGCTTTGCCGCCGGCCTGTTCGATAAGGAAAGACATCGGGTTGGCTTCATACATCAAACGGAGTTTGCCGGGTTTAGACGGATCGCGGTTGTCGCGCGGATACATGAATATGCCGCCGCGGCAGAGAACTCGATGAACTTCAGCAACCATGGCAGCCACCCAGCGCATGTTGAAATTCTTGCCCAAAGGACCGGTATCGCCGGCTAAAAGTTCCTGAACGTACTTCTGAACAGGAGCTTCCCAATGTCTCATGTTCGACATATTGATCGCAAATTCCTGTGTCTGAACAGGAATATGGATATTTTCCTTCGTGAGGATGTATTCGCCCGTGCCGAGGTTTAGCGTGAACATGAAAACGCCGTTTCCGACCGTTAAGGTTAGGATGGTTTGCGGCGAGTACATCACATAGCCGGCGGCAATCTGCTTGCGGCCCGGCGTGAGGAAGCTCTCATCGGCGATCTTTCCTTCGGGAGCCTTAGTAATGGAGAAGATCGTTCCAATCGGCGCGTTGATATCGATATTGCTCGAACCGTCTAAGGGGTCGAACATGATGAGATATTTGCCGCGTTTGTAAGCTGCCGGAGTAGGCAGGCAGTGGTCCATTTCTTCACTGGCCATGCCGGCTAAGGCACCGGTCCACTCGACGCCTTCCACAAAGATTTCATTTGTGATGACGTCAAGTTTTTTCTGGTGTTCGCCTTGAACGTTGTCTGTTCCGGCAAAGCCGAGAACGCCGGCAAGAGCTCCGTGGGTCACCTTATCGTTGATTTCTTTACTCAAGTCTGCAACCGCGTTGAGAAGATCGCAAAGCTGCTGATCGATGACGCCGTCGCTTAACTGTTTCGCTAAAAACTGCTGAAGGTTGATGGCCACTTTATAAATCTCCTTTTGAAAGATCGTTTGTGTTCTGCATTCTAAAAAAATTCTAGACGGGTTCTGTCAGGGCATGCTCAATAATTTCTCGAACATTCGGAGAAAGATTCTTCTCTTCACTGACATATTTGAGCGCTTTGTACATGAGGTTGGACAAAGTCGGCTCGTAACGGCGCCAGTTTTCTAAAGCTCGAGCAAGGCGGGCTGCCACTTGCGGGTTGAATTTGTCGACGAACAGAACGCTGTCAACCCAAAGCTGATAACCCATTCCGTCAGGACGATGGAATTCCGGACCGCCTGTACGGAAGAATGTGCCGAGCAGGGCGTAAATGCTGTTCGGGTTGTGATCCTGATACTTCGGATGCTGAGTCAGGGCACGAATTAAATCCACGGTCGGACGCTTGCCGCGCTGAGTGCGGAGCTGAGTGCTGAGCGCCAGCCACTTGTTGTTCAGAAGCGGTTCAGACTTCCATTCAACGTCTGCCTTACTCAAGAGTTCTTCTCCGATCGGCAGGGAAGCCTGCACGGCAATATTGACGGCACCTAATCGGTCGGTCAGGTTGTTTGCATTTTTATAGAGATTGCGAACCTGTTGCATAGCCTTGGCATCCTGAGCATAAGCCAGGTAGCTCAGGGACAGCAGCTTAAGCGCACGGCGACCTGCGTCCGCGGCATCCGGTCGATAAAGACCCGGTGTCTGGTTGTTTTTAATCTTGTCTTCAAAAGAGCCTCTTAGGCGCTGACCGATTCTGCGCTTGATCAAGTCGCAGGCCTCGCGAATGAGCGCCGGTTCGATCAGAACACGGTTCTCGGCGATGTAATTCTCGCTCGGCATTTCTAGAACTTTGGCGCGGTAAGCCGGAGACAGAGAGTCGTCGTTCAGGATGTCCTCAAAGGCGAAAAGATAGGACTCGGACGGCATTGCGTTCTGAGCTCCGCGTCTGCTCAGATCCGTGATGAACTGATCGACCATTTGGAGCGTGAGCTTTTCAAACGCATCGGCACGGTTGAAAAGATCGGAATCGTGGCGGGCTAAGAAAGCCAACTGTTCGCGGGTGTATTCGGTGTTGAAGATGACCGGAGCGGAGAAGCCTCTTCCGATGGAGAGCAGTGGTTTTGTCGAGACATTGCGGAAAGTCCAGCTCTGGACTGCCTCGTCCAAAATCAGCAGACGAGACGTGCCGTCCGGGGAGTCTTCACCTTCGAGCTGCAGAGGAATATCGTTTCCAGCGTCGTCCAGAATGCCGATCTTCACGGGAATCATGAGCGGCTTCGGCGCCGGTTTGCCCGGGAAGGTTCGGTTGTTCTGACGCAGTGTCAAAGTAAAGGTTTTGGCGATTTCGTCCCATTTGGTTTCGACAGAGATGCGCGGAGTACCGGCCTGTGAATACCAGAGTTCGAACTGAGACAAGTCTTCATAATTCGATTCCGCCATGGCATTTAAGAAATCGTCGCAAGTTGCTGCGGTGCCGTCATAGCGATTGATGTATTCAAGCAAGCCGCGGCGGAAGCCGTCCTTGCCGAACAGTGTCTGATACATACGGACGACTTCAGCGCCTTTTTCATACACCGTAGTGGTGTAGAAATTGTTGATCGAGCGGTAAGACTCCGGACGAATCGGATGAGCCATAGGGCCGGCGTCTTCCGGGAACTGAGAATTTCTCAGTACGCGTACGTCATCGATACGTTTTACCGCGCGGGAAGATTCGTCGCCCAACATATCGGCAGAGAATTCCTGCTCTCTGAAGACGGTAAGACCTTCTTTCAGAGACAGCTGGAACCAATCTCGGCAGGTGACGCGATCGCCGGTCCAGTTATGGAAATATTCGTGTCCGATGACGGCTTCAATATTGGCGAAGTCCTGATCGGTTGCGACATTCTCATCAGCCAGAACATATTTGGAGTTAAAGATGTTCAGGCCTTTGTTTTCCATGGCGCCGAAGTTGAAGTCGTCGGTCGCCACAATCATGAAGCGGTCTAAGTCCAGGTCCAAACCGAAACGCTCTTCGTCCCACTTAATGGCTTTGACCAGACTTTGCATGGCAAACTCTGTTTTACCTTTGTTGGCCGGTTCCGTCCAAATTTGGAGCAAGGCTTCGCGGCCGTCGGACAAGGTGACTTTCTGCTCCTGAGCGACGAAATTGCCGGCAACCAAGGCAAAGAGGTAAGAGGGTTTCGGGAACGGATCTTCCCAGATGGCATAGTTGCGTCCGTCGAGCAGTTCTCCCTGTTCGACAAGATTGCCATTGGAAAGAAGGTCTTTGTAGTCTTTCGGCGCACGAATGACCACTCTGTACTTGGCAAGAATGTCGGGACGATCGGGGAAGTAGGTAATGCGGCGGAAGCCTTCGGACTCGCACTGAGTAATGTAGTTGTTCTTACTCATGTAAAGTCCGGAGAGCTCAAGGTTGTTGCGCGGATTGATTCTCGTGACGATTTCAATTTCCGTGCGTTCCTTAATGTTGTGGATAATGAGCTTTCCGGGACGCATGTCGTATTGCCCGGGGAAGGAATCTTCGCCCGCGATCTTGATGGAGACTAGTGTCAGGTCGTCTCCGTCCAAAATCAGATCGTCACTTTTTCTGTCTTCCTGCGGGACAGCAATAATTTTGGAAGTGACTTCTGTGCAGGTAGGGATTAAATCGAAAGAAAGGTCGATCGACTCGATCTGATGATCGGGAGCCGTGTAGTCTTTTCTAAAAACAATATTTGATGCGTTTTGTGATGCCATCTTTATGTTCGCTTTTTTGAATTCGACCATTTTAGCGCGGTACCTATTTTTACAAGGAAAAAGGCGCTGATGTTTGACGCATTGTCTTAATTCTTCACATATTTTTGCGCTCGGCAAAAACTGTTTTTAAGCCTCTCTGAGCGATAGCAATTAGAATGGGTTCACTTTTTAACCAAGGAGTTGCATATGTGCACTACTTTTATCGTCGGCGACAAAGCTACGGTTGACGGTTCTTTCTTAGTTGCAAGAAGTGCCGATAGCTCTGCGCTCAAGGCTCAGTTGTTCATCATTCATCCTGCTTGCTACTATCCTGAAGGCGCGATGTATCGCACCAAGGATCACAACGGCGCAACCGATTTCAGCTATCCGCAGCCTGTGCACGCTATGCGTTACACCTCGGTTCCCAACTGGCAGACAAAACTTCACGGCGCCGTCGGCTTTAACGAAGCCGGCCTCGGCGTGACCGGCACGGAGTCCATTTTCGCCCGTGACGACGCATTGGCCATCGATCCGTACAACAAAGAAACCGGTATCACTGAAGACGACATCATCGATATCATTCTTCCTCGCTGCCATACCGCGGCAGAAGGTGTTGAGCTCTTAGGCAAGATAATTGAAACACACGGCGCAGGCGAAGGTTTCGGCGTTGCATTTGTTGACGACAACGAAATCTGGTATCTGGAAACCGGAACCGGTCATCAGTGGATGGCTCAGAGAATTCCGGAAGACGTTTACTTCGGTTCCGGCAATCAGGGCCGTCTGCGTCTTTACGATCCGAACGCTTCCGAGTTCAAAGGCAGCCCCGACCTGATCGACTTTGCCATCAGACACGGCTTCTATGATCCGCAGAAAGGTCCGTTCGATTTCGCCGCTGCTTACACACGCAACGACGACCGTGACCGTGTTTACAACGATCCGCGCGTTTGGCAGATCCAGAAGCTCTTCAATCCGTCTGTGATTCAGCCCGTCGAAGACGGCCGCGAATTCGGCGTATTTATGAAGCCCGAACGCAAACTCTCCCTCGAAGACGCCAAGCGCGTGATGCGTGACCACTTCGACGCCAGCGAGCACGATCCGTACTCTCACGGCCTTAACGGCAATGAACCCTGGCGTCCCGTCAGTGTCTTCCGTACTTACGAAGCACACGTTATGCAGGTTCGTCCCTGGCTGCCGAGAGCTATCGGTGATGTGATCTACATCGCTTTCGGTATGGCTGATCTTTCCTGCTTCATGCCTTTCTATCAGGGCCTCGAACAGGTTCCGGGCCACTACGGTATCGGTACTTGCCAGGCTGACAGTGCCTCTGTTTACTGGAAGTTCCGTAAACTTCAGACGCTCGTCATGACCGACTATCCGACTTATGCTCCGATCGTGAAGAAAGCCTTCGGCGATCAGGAACGCGCCATGACGGCTAAGCAGGAACAGATGGAAAAGCAGTACGTCGAACTCATCAAGTCCGACAAGAAAGCTGCCACTGCTCTCCTGCAGAAGACCAACCTTGAGCTTCTGGCCGAATGCGAAGCCCTGGCTGAAGACCTGACCAACCAGATCTTCACGCTGGCTACTGAAAACATTCAGAAGGCTAACTTCTTTGCCAATCGTTCAAAGAAAGACTAAGTCTTTTGGTAGCTAAAACAAAACGCCGCGATTCTCGGCGTTTTTTATGGGCACAAAAAACGGAGCTCACTTTCGAGCTCCGTTTGTTCTAAGAATTATTTCTTAGCAGCGGCGTCAGCCTGTTCCCAAGCTTTGGCCGGATCAGGCCATTTGCCTGTAGCCTTAATGATTTCGTCAGCCATCTTGTAGTTGTGACCGGCGGTCTTATGGCACATTATGCAGTTTGTCGGTTTGTCGATGAAGCCGGCGTGCATCTTAGCAACCATCGGGTTCTTAGCGTTGTACATATCGGCTAAGTTGTGGCAACCGCGGCAGTTGCGGAAATTGTAAGAGACCATCCAGTCGTTTACAGCCTTAGAAAGTTCAGGACGTTTTTCCAGCCACATCTGCGGTGTGTTGAGTGTGCCGCGGAGTTCGCCGAAACCGGAAATAGAACCGGCTTTTGCTTTTGCGAACAGGAGTTCAACATAAGCAACAGGTGTTAACGGACGATTTGTTTCATTTAAGAGGTGGCAGTCGGAGCATCCGGCTGTGTAACCTGACGGGGTTCTGGCGTGCTGGCCTTGTTTCCATGCATAGGTAACGCCGTCCATAGAGTGGCACCAGCCTGTGCAGAATTTATCGGTACCGGCCCACTGAACAACACCGACGAGACCTGCCGTACACAGAATGCCGACGACGATGCCTATCACGAGGATCCAAAAAGTACCCCATTTTCCGGTTTGAGACATTTTGTACTCCCTTTTTTCGCTTTCCAGGGTGAAATTAGAAAGCATGTTATTGGACTTAAGAATCAAGTAGAGACGGTGTAGCGCCGCTCTCACATTCATAATATTATCTTAAGAAAACGAAAAATGCTTTTCTACCTACCTTATGATTAGGTAAATACTCCTAAGGGTTTACCTTTAGAAAAACACTTTCCTGTTGTTTTTTGTCCAGGAAATTCAAGGGGTTATTCTTTCCACCAAATTAGGCTATCAGCCTAATAAGGCTATGACAACACTTTGTTCAGGAATCTGAATATAAGCTTCAGATCCGATTTGCAAGCCGTGATTTCCGCGAATGAAGCCGACCACATTTAAGCCGTTAGGCAGCCTTAAGGTTACTTCTCCGCCTTTCTCTTTTTGAGGTAGCCGGGAAACTTGTCCGAAGAGGAAGCAGCGGCTGCTGTCGTCCGGTTTTTCTTTAGAGACGGTAGCGGCCGAAGCTTTGAAGAGGGCTAAGACACTTTTGCCTTCTTTGAGGTCGAGCAACTGACGGCTTTCGAGCGTAACGCTGGAGCGGAGGTACTGGCCCTCGCAGACTTTCATCTTGACCTTGCACATGGACATTCCGCCGTGAATGTCTTCAATCACGCAGGGAATAATGTTGCGGATGCTCATACGCAGAGCCACCGAGGCCAAAGCGGCTAGTTTCGGAGATTCACCGCCTTGGATATCTGTCAGGATTTGATTTCTTACCTTATTCAAAGCGGCAGAAGCTTCCAGCACGGCTTCGCCCGCTTCTGTGATGCGAGCGCCTCCGCCTGAGTTCCCGCCGACGGTTTTTTCGACCAACGGTTCCCCGGCAAGAGCGGAAAGCGTTTCGATTGCCTGCCATGCGGCTTTGTAGCTAATGCCGGCGCTTCGGGCCGCTTCAGAAATACTTCCGTATTGTTTGATGCGCTGGAGGACATCTATTCTTTTATCCACCACATTCTGTGAAAGGGCGTCGGAAATATTTAAGGCCATCTTTATTCCTTACTTAAACGAATGTTGTTATTTTATCGATATTCAAGATTAGAATAACGACATAGAAGTTCCATATTTGCTTACATTATAGCCAATGAGGATGTTATGAAGAAAACAATGATCGCTCTTGCAACACTCTTAACCTTTTCTGCTTCCGGTGTTTCGGCTGCAGAAATCAACGTTGCTGTTGCAGCTAACTTTACGGCTCCAATAAAAGAAATCTCCGCTATTTACGAAAAGGAAAGCGGTAATAAGATTCTGGCCTCTTTCGGTGCAACCGGTGCCTTCTACGCTCAGATTAAAAATGGTGCTCCGTATCAGGTTTTGTTTGCCGCGGATGCAAAGACACCTAAGAAGATTGTCGACGAAGGTCTCGGTATCGACGCTAAACCCTACGCCTTCGGAAAGCTGGTTCTCTGGAGCTCAGCAGATAATTTCATCAAACAAGATCCCAACTTCATCCTCTCCGACGCCGTTAAGAAAATCGCGGTTGCCAATCCGAAGTTAGCGCCTTACGGTGAAGCCGCCTATCAGACCATGGAAAAATGGGGCAATCTTAAGAAAGTCGAACCTAAATTCGTCACCGGTGACAACATCGGAAAGACTTTCCAGTACGCTAAGACAGCAAATGCACAAGTAGGTTTTGTCGCGTTGTCTCAGGTTTATAAAAACGGCAAGTTTACTTCCGGCTCCGGCTGGATCATCCCGGCTGACTGCTATAAGCCCATCCGTCAGGATTCCGTTATTCTGAACCCTGGCAAAGACAACAAAGCCGTGGCAGACTTCATGAAATTTATGGCAACAAGCCCGAAGGTTCAGAAAGTGATTGATTCCTACGGCTACAGTACCAAGTAACTAAGAATTAGGACCGACATGTTTACTGCGGAAGAACTGCTCCCTATCAAGCTGACCTTAGAGCTTGCTTTGATTACGACTGTTTTCCTGCTGCTGGTGGCAACACCGCTGGCATGGTGGCTGTCGCACACCAAATCAAAATGGAGAGCGCCGATCAGTTCGATTGTTACGCTGCCATTGGTTCTTCCGCCGAGCGTGCTCGGTTTCTATCTCCTCGTTGCCATGGGACCGTCGGGTCCTTTAGGCAAGCTCACTGAGGCTTTGGGCATCGGCTTGCTGACATTTACTTTCCCCGGTCTTGTGATCGGAAGTATTGTTTATTCGATGCCGTTTGCCGTCCAGCCACTACAGGCGGCTTTTGAATCTATCGGCAAGCGTCCTTTGGAGGTTGCCGCTACCTTGGGAGCCAAACCGCTTGACGCCTTTTTTAACGTCGTTCTCCCGCTTGCTAAGCCCGGCTTTGTGACAGCAGCGCTTCTAACATTTGCGCATACCATCGGAGAGTTCGGCGTCGTTTTGATGATCGGCGGCAACGTTCCCGGTAAAACACAAGTTGTTTCGACGGAAATTTACAGTTATGTTGAGGCAATGGAGTACGGCAAAGCGCATTGGCTGGCCGGCGGCATGGTGGTCTTTAGTTTCTTCGTTTTGCTCGGCTTAACGCTTTTGAATCGCCACAACGAGCGCGTTATGCCTTAATTTTCTCGACTTCTAATCTGTATGTCTGATTCTTTAAGTTCCGCTTCTCTGCTGCTTCCTCGGGAAGACGGTTTCAGGCTGGAATGTTCATTTGAGTTCCCGAATTTCGGAATTACAGTTCTTTTCGGAGCGTCCGGCTCCGGAAAAACAACGGTTCTTCGCTGTATTGCAGGATTGGAGCGGGCAAAGGGTTTTGTTAAGGTCGACGGCGTTTATTGGCAAAACGACGAACAAAAACTTTTTCTACCGACTTGGGAGCGGCCTTTAGGCTATGTGTTTCAAGAGGCGTCGCTTTTTCCTCATCTGACTGCGAAGCAAAATATCGAATTTGCGGTTAAGCGCAGCAAATCGACGGATGCCCGCTCCCGTATGGAAGAAGCGATTGATTTATTGGGCATTCGCGGCCTTCTCGGGCGAAAGCCTGCTCAGCTCTCGGGCGGTGAGCGCCAGCGTGTGGCAATTGCGCGTGCTGTCGCAACAGAGCCCAAAATCATGCTTTTTGACGAGCCGCTGGCGGCGCTGGATTTCAAAAGGAAGTCCGAGATTATGCCTTGGCTTGAGAAGCTCAAGACCAACCTCAAAATTCCGATGCTTTATGTCACGCACTCTGCGGAAGAAGTACTGCATCTTGCCGACAATCTCATCGTGATGGAAGACGGCAGGATCAAAACTTCCGGAGCTTTGACTGATGTTCTTGCCAATATCGATTTGCCGATCAAAATCGGTGAGGATACAGGTGTTCTCCTAAAAGGCAAAATTGTCTCCAAGGACAAAGAATGGTCACTGATGACTGTTGACTGCGGCAACATCGCTCTGCATATCGGAGATAACGGCCAGCCGATCGGAAGTCCGGCGTCGTTGCGAATATTAGCCAGAGAGGTGGTATTTGCAAAAGAGCAGCCAAGCGGTCTGTCGGTTCAGAATGCTTTCGAAGGTGTTGTCGAAGAGATTTCGGTGCAGAAGGATTCCTCGGGTGCCCTGATACGAGCAAACTGCTCGGGACAGATCATCGTCGGTAAATTAACACGCAAAGCGCTCAGCGAATTAGACATAAAAGAAGGGAGCCAAATTTGGCTCCTCATCAAAAGTGTTGCGCTGCTTTCTGTTTAGTCTTCCAAGACCTTCACTTTGTAAGAAGTCGGTCTGCCATCATCGAAACTAAACGGAATAGTGATATTGGCGGTACCGCCGCCGGTAATGAGATCAACCTTCGGATCTGTCTTGTATTCGGCAGGTTCAAAGATTTTTTGTATTCTGGAGTTGCCTGCGCCTTCAAGAGTGAGCTGAATAACGGGCAGCTTCTGACTCCGCATATCCTGATTCTGGATCTGAAGCTTTAACTCCCACTGTCCCGGAGAAATGGCATTGACTTGGTTGGACAAGACGACCGGAGTTCTCAGAGGCGGGCAGTAGAGATAATCACAGCTTTGCTGAGAAAGTGTATTCAGAGGCTCTTTTTTCAGGATTTCGGGTTGCAGGAACAGCGTTACCTGCCATGCGGCAAGAATCACAAAGCACAGGCAGATAAAAAGCATGATGGAGCGAACGATTCCCGGAGTGCGGGACGGATCCGTCGGATCTCCGAGGTCATCTTCGGGCGGAAGGATAACGCCGTCACTGCCTTTGACGCCGAACTTCTCAATAGGGTCAGGAGCAGGTTTCGTCTCAGACTTCGTTTCTTTAGGAGTTTCTTCTTTTTTCAAAGGTGCGGAAAGTTCAGAAATATCCTTTGAGAGCGAAGCCATCAATGCCTTCGGATCTTTCGGACGTTCCTGAGGAGGCTGAGCCGCCGGAGCGGGTTCGCCCGGACGAACAGAAGCGGTCGGAAGCTTAAAGTCTTCGGGAAGTTTTTTCAGGTCAGCAGGGACGATTTTCGGAATATCTCTCTGCTTCTGATTTCCGCCCAGTGAAGGTTCGGACGGGAAGTTGTAGTGATTCGAATCTCCCTCGAATTTAGGTTCCATAGCCGCCTCTTTTCTAATTAGTGAATCTGACCGGCCAAACAAATCCAGCCGTCCATAGACTTCCAAACAGAAAGGGGAGAGTCAGGACGATAAGAGCCATAAACCTCGATCAATTCTTCTGCCTGTCTTTCCAAAATGCCGGAAAGAACGAGATAACCGCCTTTTTTCACGCGCGCCAAAAGTGCCGGCGCTAAGAGTCGAAGCGGATTGCTGAGGATGTTTGCCACAACGACATCGAATTTTTCGTCCGGCATATCCTTCGGCAGATAGAAGCTGGCGTCTGCCCGGTTCACTTCTGCATTATAGTCGGCGGCCTCGATGGCCTGAGGATCAATGTCCGTACCGAGCACTTTGGAAGCCCCGAGTTTCTTGGCAGCAACAGCCAAAATTCCGGATCCGCAGCCGTAATCCAGAACGGATTTTCCTTCCAAATTATGGTCATGCAGCCACTCCAGACACAGACGTGTGGTCGGATGTGTTCCGGTACCGAAAGCAACGCCCGGATCCAGACGGATATTGATGGCGTCGGGATTGGGCGGTTCATGCCAGGACGGAACGATCCAAAGATCGCCGGCAATCTGAGTCGGTGTGAACTGGGCCTGCGTGATGCGAACCCAGTCATTGTCCGGAACTTCCGTTCTGCCCTCGAGAACTGGTTTTTTAAGACCTTGTTCTTTGAGCGCAGCTTCTAATGCGCCTTCCATGTCGAAGTCGTCTCCGCAGAGGACTTTAAGACGGGAGCTGTCCCAAGCGAAATCATCAATCTCGATTCCCGGTTCTCCGAAAATCGGTTTTTCACGTTCGGTTTCGGCGTCCGCGTCCTCGATAGAAACCGAGTAGGCGCCCTTATCCATTAAGAAGTCGGTCAAAGGCTCGACTTCCTTTTTGTCCGTCAGCAGAGAGTATTCGAATAACATGAGTAACAGCCTTATTTCTTCACAGATTCGCGGTGTGCCAGCTTCTCTTCCAGATAGTGAATGCTCACGCCGCCCTGAAGGAACTTCTGATCGATCATCATTTCTCGGTGCAGCGGAATGTTGGTCGAGATGCCTTCAATAACGGTTTCGGAAAGTGCCGTGCGCATTCTGGCGATAGCCTGGTCACGGGTGTCACCGTAAGTGATGAGCTTGCCGATCATGGAGTCGTAATGAGGAGGAATGAAGTAACCGGGGTAGACGTGAGAGTCGACACGAACACCGGGGCCGCCGGGCTGATGCAGTGTTGTGATGCGGCCGGGGCTGGGGATGAAGCGATACGGATCTTCAGCGTTGATACGGCACTCAATCGCGTGACCCTTGATCTGAATGTCGCGCTGACGATAACGAAGTTTTTCGCCTGCGGCAATGCGAATCTGTTCCTGAACCAGATCAACACCGGTGACGAACTCTGTGACCGGGTGTTCCACCTGAATACGGGTGTTCATTTCAATGAAGTAGAACTCACCGTTTTCGTAGAGGAACTCAAACGTGCCTGCGCCGCGGTAGCCGATCTTGCGGCAGCCTTCGGCACAGCGCTCTCCGATCTTTTCAATCGCGCGGCGGGGAATGCCGATGGCCGGAGACTCTTCGATGACTTTCTGGTTGCGGCGCTGCATGGAACAGTCGCGTTCACCGAGCCAAATCGCATTGCGGAAGTTGTCGGCGAGAACCTGAATCTCAATGTGACGTGGGTTTTCAAGGAATTTTTCCAGATAAACCGTGTCGTTGCCGAAAGCGGCTTTTGCTTCCTGCTTGGTGGTGTTGACGGCGTTAATCAATGCAGCTTCGGTATGAACGACTTTCATACCGCGTCCGCCGCCGCCACCCGAGGCTTTAATGATGACTGGGTAGCCGACAGAGCGGGCAATCTTGATGATTTCCGAAGGGTCATCAGGCAGGGCGCCGCCGGAACCGGGGACGCAGGGCACGCCCGCGTCGATCATGGCTTGTTTGGCAGATACCTTATCGCCCATCAGGCGGATCGTTTCGGGACGCGGGCCGATAAAGACGAAACCGCTGGACTCCACGCGTTCAGCGAAATCGGCGTTTTCAGAAAGGAAACCGTAGCCGGGATGGATCGCTTCGGCATCAGTGACTTCCGCAGCACTGATAAGAGCCGGCATGTTCAAATAGCTTTGATGAACAGGGGCAGGTCCGATACAAACGGACTCGTCGGCGAGGCGAACGTACTTGGCATCCGTATCTGCAAGCGAGTGGGCAACCACCGTTTTAATGCCCATTTCCTTACAGGCGCGCTGAATGCGAAGTGCGATTTCTCCGCGGTTGGCAATCAAAATCTTACCGAACATAGGGGCTCACTGATTATTCGATGACGAAAAGCGGCTGGCCGAATTCGACCGGAGAACCGTTATCCACAAGAATTTCTTTCACTGTGCCGCTGACTTCGGCTTCAATTTCATTGAGAAGCTTCATGGCTTCAATGATGCACAGCGTGTCGCCTTTCTTAACCTGGGTGCCGACTTCTACGAAAGGATCGGCGCCGGGGCTCGGAGCTCTATAGAAAGTACCGACCATCGGGCTTGTTACCTGAGTACCGCTCGGGGAGTTAGAGGCCGGAGCGGCAGAAGGAGCAGCAGGGGCTGCGGAGGGTGCAGGAGCGGCCGGGGCCGGAGTTGCCTGCGGGATCTCGATAATCGCCGGTGCGGCTTGAGCGGCTTGGGCAGGGCGGTTCACGATTCTGACGTGGTCGCCTTCTTCATTGATTTCGATTTCGGCGATGCCGGAAGCCTGAACTAAATCGATCAATGTTTTAAGTTTTCTCAAGTCCATAGAAATGCCTTTCTATATATAAATTAGGGAAAATTATTTTGCGGTAAGGAAATAGGCGGCGGCTGAGAAGTAGCCGTGGACTCCGAGGCCGATGATGCAGCCTTCGGCAATGTCAGATAGGTAAGAATGGTGTCTGAATTCCTCACGCTTAAAAATGTTGGATAAATGAACTTCGATAAACGGGATCTGTACAGACAAAAAGGCATCGCGAATCGCGATGCTGGTATGTGTGTAAGCGCCGGGGTTGATAATGACTGCTTCGATACCTTCTTTTGCTGCCTGCTGAATCCTATCGACTAAATCACCTTCGTGATTACTCTGGTAGGTTGTAAGTGTTCCTCCGGTGGATTCAACGAAGGCTCTTAAATCGGTTTCGATCTCGGCAAGCGTTGTCGTACCGTATTTGTCCGGCTCTCTGGTTCCCAAAAGGTTGAGGTTTGGACCATTTATCAAAAGTAGTTTTTTCATAGGCGAAGCCGCGGGCTAAATCGCGGCTAAATTGGTTTTCCGCCTAGTATAGACGCTATTTGCGCCTAAATCTTCAATAAGTTAGCCTAACTTGTTTCTGTTTTCTTACAATTTACGCCGAAAAACCGTTCGGAAATTGCACGAAATTAAAAGAAGATAAGCTCTATTTAAGGGTAAATACTTATTCCGGTTCTGTGAGCGAAATCAGTCTTTCGAGTTGTTCGATATTGGCGGTTTTTGCGGTTTCTTCCTCGATTTGCCAAGGATCTGGATTTTTCTTTATCAGATTTTTAATCTTTGCATGATCCTCAAAAACTTTCAAACGAACCCAAACCGTTAAGTGTTGGCGATCAAAATAGCCGCCTCTGATGACCGGAGCCTCAAAAACGATCTCTTCGACGGGTTCGTTCTTTCCGGGCCGTTCGTTCGGAAAGACTTCGATTTCAATTTCTCGGTCGATTAGAACGATTTCGAGAGATTTCGCGTCGTCGCATTCAACCGCGATATAGATATCCGAATACTTGTCCGCGCAGCCGTTCAAGACGCCACGGATCAGAAGCGGTTTGCAATCACTCACTTCTCTCATGACGATTAAAGCCGCCTTTCTAAGTTCCAGAAGACGTTCGGCGTGGCCGTTCGGGTCGAAAATCGCATAGTGCTCCCTGAGCGCCGATTCGATCGCGTCGTCGTCCGGCAGCTGGGCGCCGGAAGTGATTTCGTATTCTTCGGCGAGTTTGCGTCTGGCCTCACTCCAGTCAGGTACGCCTTCGGCAATGATTGCGGCTGCCTCTGCCGCCAATCCGCGGGTGTCTTTGTTTCTCATATTAATTAAGAGTCGGCAGGAATCTTCCGATCAGTCGTGGCACAATGCCACACATCAATTTAGCGAGGATTTTAACGTGCACATTCATATTCTCGGTATTTGCGGCACATTTATGGGCGGCATTGCCCAGCTTGCAAAAAGTCTTGGTATTGAGGTCAGCGGCTGCGACGCCGGAGTCTATCCTCCGATGTCCGATCAGCTCAAGCAAGCCGGAATCCATTTAATCGAAGGCTACGATCCGGAACAACTCGACGCCGGTGCTGACTTATATATCATCGGCAATGCGATCAGCCGCGGCAATCCTTTGCTTGAAGAAATTCTTAACCGCGGTTTGCCTTACACGTCCGGCCCGCAGTGGCTGCAAGAGAACATTTTGAACGGGCGCCACGTGCTGGCAGTTGCCGGTACCCACGGTAAAACCACAACGACTTCAATGCTGGCCTGGATTTTGGAAGACTGCGGATTGAATCCCAGTTTTCTGATCGGCGGTGTTCCTCAGAATTTCGGACACTCGGCCCGTTTGACCGAATCGGAATACTTCGTGATCGAAGCCGATGAATATGACACGGCTTTCTTCGATAAGCGTAGCAAGTTTGTGCACTATCGTCCCCGCACGGTCATTCTGAACAACCTTGAATACGATCACGCCGATATTTTCCCGAATTTGGAAGCGATTGAGCGCCAGTTCCATCATTTGGTGCGCACGATCCCGTCCCATGGAAAAGTTATTTTCAACGAAGCCTCCGAAGCGCTTCATCGAGTATTGAAGATGGGCTTGTGGACACCGGCTGAAAGTTTCGGAACGTCTCCGGTCTGCGACTGGCGTTTGGTCGAGCATGAAGGCGCTCGATTGTTTGCCGGCGGCAAAGAAGTCGGACGCTTTGAGCTGTCTCTCCCGGGCGAACACAATCTGCTGAATGCTTCGGCTGCAGTTGCAGCTGCTGTGAATGCAGGCGTCAGCGCGGAAAGAGCAGTTGACGCGTTATCTCGCTTTGAAGGCGTCAAGCGCCGTATGGAAGTCAAAGGAGAGGTTGCGGGCACCAAAGTGATCGACGATTTTGCTCATCATCCGACGGCGATTGAAGAAACAATCAAAGCCGTTCGCAGTAAATATCAGACAGGCCGTCTGCTCGCAGTTCTTGAGCCGCGCTCCAATACTATGAAGCTCGGCACGATGAAAGCTCAGCTCCCGGGAAGTTTGGTTCAAGCCGATAAAGTGTTCTGTTATCAGGGACCGGCTGTTCAGTGGGATACGGCAGCTGCCTTGGCACCGCTCGGTGAAAAGGCTGAAGAGTTCAAAGATCTGGAAGCCCTCGTGGAAGATGTCGTGAGCCAGGCAGAGCAGGGCGATACAATTTTAGTGATGAGCAACGGCGGCTTCGGCGGCGTCCACAAAAAACTGCTGGACGGATTGAAATCTAAGTTCGGAGCCTAAACGCATGCGTCCTACCCTTTATCTTCACGGTTTCTTGTCCCACCCAAACTCTGCGAAGCCCAAGCTTCTCAAAGAAGCGCATGAAAAGATCGGTAAGCCGTTCATTGCACCTGAACTCTATATGTCGCCGGACGAGGTCGCTGAGTTTCTGTCCAAACTAATTAAAGAAGATCTCAAAGGCGGTCCGGTCGATGTGATCGGCTCTTCACTCGGAGGCTTTTATGCGGCGTGGGCAAAAGAGCATCTTCCGGTGGAAAAGGCCGTGTTGCTCAATCCTGCGTTAGGCAACTGGGGACAGGTTGATTTCCAGCCGGGCTGGCACAAAGTGAGCGGACTTGACCGTGAAATGTATGTTTGCCCCGAATTCATGGTCCAGCTAGAGAAGATGCTGGTAAAGGATTTGAAGAAGCCTCAGGATTATCTTTCGCTCATCAGCTTGAAGGACGAAGTCTTAGATCCGCAGCAAACTTTGGATTTTCTAAAAGATACAAAGATTGTGAAGATTCCTGACGGAGATCATAGAATTACGGACTTTGCGCCTCATGTCGAAGAGATCATGAGTTTTATTGCTGAATAGCCGTTTTAGCGAAGAAATCATCGCGGCGCCTGTTCCCAAGGCGGGTAACCGGCCATAGGCGCCTAAGAATTCTTGTTTGAGCCTTAAACGATAGGCTTAAACTCTACCGAGAACAGGTAATACCAGTCAGTCATAACGTCAATACGAAAGGACGCAATGAATTTATTTTTTGAAGAAGACGGAGCATTCAAAGTCGGAACAGAAATGTCCGGCACCGATTCGGCCTGCCAAGTTGAACTACCGACAGGAAAAAGAATAAAAGTTAAGCGCTCTCACATCTTCGTGACGTACAACAGTCCGTCACCGGCTGAATTTTTAGCTCGAGCCCAGCAGGAGTCTGAAGAAATCGATCTGGAAATCCTCTGGGAATTTGCACCGGATGACGAGTTCGATTTCAAAACCATCGCGGCAGAGTATTTCGGAGACAGCGTTACCCCAATTCAGCAGGCGGCGACGATTCTTCGTCTGCATTCCAATCCAGTTTATTTCTATCGAAAAGGCCGCGGCAAATACCGTAAGGCACCGGCCGAGACACTGAAGCTGGCTCTTGCCGCGATTGAACGAAAGAAAAAGCTGGAAGAGCAGAAGGACGCTTATGTTCAGATGCTCATCGAAGAACATAAGGCCCCAGCCGAAATTGCCAATAAGGCTATTGAGCTTTTGGTTCGTCCCGATAAGAACTCCATTGAGTGGAAAGCTCTGAATGAAGCGAGCGACAAACTCAGCTGTATGCCGCTGCGTTTGCTGCTCGATGTCGGTGCGATTCCGAATGCTTGGCGCTGGCACGTCGAAAGCTTCTTCATGATTAACTTTCCGAAAGGAAAGAATTTTCCCGAAAACCTCTCCAAGCCTCATCGCGAAGCACATGACGAGCTTCCCTTATCAGATGCCGTTGCATTCTCTATTGACGACTCGGAAACCACGGAAATTGATGATGCCTTGTCGGTAACGCCGTTGGAAGACGGAAAAACGCGCGTTGGTATTCATATTTCCGCACCGGGCCTGGGCATTGAACCTGGGTCGGACATCGACTTGGTCGCTCGGGAAAGAATGTCGACCGTCTATGCACCGGGACTTAAGACCACGATGCTGCCGAAAGATTGGGTAGCAGCCTTCTCTTTAGACGAAGGACTGATCTGTCCTGTCGTTTCTCTTTACGCCGTTGTCGATAACGAAACGCTTGCCGTTCTCTCCACTGATACTCGCCTCGAACGCATCAAAATCGAAAAGAATCTGCGTTATGACCTGATCGCCGATAAGGTGACGGAAGAAGCTATTCAAGAGGGCAACCTTCCTGTTCCTTATGGCCCCGAGCTCATTTGGCTTTGGAAGTTCGCCAAGAAACTTCTGAAAGATCGCGAAGAAGTTCGCGGCAGACCCGAACCCGTCGGACGCATTGACTGGTACTTCAGCCTGAAGGGCGAAGACGAGAATGCGGAAATCGAATTGAAGGGACGCCGAAGAGGAGATCCGCTGGATCTGCTCGTGGCCGAAATGATGATTTTTGCGAACTCGACCTGGGGCGGATGGCTGGAAGAAAGAGATGTGGCCGGTATCTATCGTTCCCAGCGAATGGGGCGCGTCAAGATGACAAGCGTTCCGGGGCCGCATGACGGTATCGGTGTTCCTTATTACGCTTGGTCGACTTCTCCGCTACGCCGTTACGTTGACATGGTCAACCAGCGTCAGATTATTGCGACCCTTAAAGGCGAAAAAGCCCCGTATCGCAATAATGACTCCGAGCTCTTCTCGATCATTTCTACTTTTGATTCCAACTACTCGGCTTTCAACGACTTCCAGTCCCGTATGGATCGCTACTGGTCGATGCGGTGGATTGAACAGGAAGGCATTAACGAACTCAAAGCTACGGTGGTTAAGGGCGACCTCGTAAGGATTGAAGGCCTGCCGATGGCTCAGCGCGTCCCCGGATTGCCTGAGCTTCCGCGCGGTCAGAGCGTCCTGATGAAGGTTTTGAATCTCGACTATCTGTCTTTAGTCATGGAATGCAGTCTTATTAAAGTGCTGAACGAAAGCCATGAGGAAGATTTAGAAGAGGAAGAGATCGAAGTTGAAGTCGGGACGCCGGAAGCTGTGCCTCCGGAAGAGCCTCAGATTGAAGGGGTTGAGCCTGGGAACGAAGGGCTGCCGTGATGGATAGAAAACCTCTCTTCTATCCCGTAAAGACATGAGGTAAGATTTAGAAAAGAAATCTTGAAAGGATTCATCAATATGAAGCAGGTTACCAAATTAGGAGTTATGGGTAATCCCATCGGACATAGTCTCTCTCCGGAAATCCATTTAATGTTTGCCAAGCAGTTCGGCGACGAGATTTCCTACGATAAAGTTGAAATCCCGCTCGGCGAATTTGAGAGCGCCATCGGCGAAATGATCGACGAGGGCTATCACGGACTCAATGTCACGATTCCTTTCAAGTTAGACGCTTTCCGCTGTTCTACAAAGTGTTCTTCTCAGGCTCGCCAGTCACGTGCCGTGAATACGCTTACTTTCCAAAACAACAAGATTCTCGGTGAAAACACAGACGGCACGGGTTTCATTCGTGATTTGGAAGAGCGTCTGAAGTTCTTTGTAGAACACAAAAAGATTCTTATCCTCGGCGCCGGCGGTGGTGTTCGCGGTATTCTCCCGGCCCTGATGGAACGCATGCCCAAGTCTGTGACCGTGGCTAACCGTTCTGTTGCTCGTGCTCAGGAACTCTGCGACGAGTTTGGGATTCAGAGCATCCTTTATGATGAGACCGGTTCCGAGTCTTATGACCTGATTGTGAATGCCACGCCGACAAGCCTGCAGAATAAAGCTCCTTTGGTTTCTCCGTTCGCATTTGACGGATGCGAACTCGCCTACGACTTGGTCTACGCCGCTAAGCCCACACCGTTCATGGAACTGGCTAAACAGGGCGGCGCAAGACACGCTTCCGACGGTCTCGGGATGCTGGTTGAACAGGCGGCCGATTCCTACGAAATTTGGATGGGCCATCGTCCGGGTACCCAAGACGTTTACGCAAAACTTCGCGAAACTCTGGATAAAAGCGCAAAATAAGGGCGCAACCCGACAGGTGAAACCTTGAGCGCAAACAATCCTTCTTCTCAGCTTCACGACCCTGATTATGACGTCGCAGTAAGAGACCCTGAGGCAGCAGCCCGGGGGCTGGCGCTTGTGCAGCAGCTGCTTGACGAAGGGGAAGATGCGGCTGACCGCAAAGATCTAAAGGTCGGCGAAGAGATCAAAAAAGAGCTTCGCGATACTCTGTCGGAACTGCACCCTGCCGATATCGCCTACATTCTGGAAGCCCTTCCGCTCGATGAACGTCTCATCGTTTGGGACTGCGTGCGCTCCGGACGCGACGGCGAAATTTTGGTTGAAGTCAATGAAGGTGTTCGAGAAACCTTGATTGACGCCATGAACCGCGATGAGTTGGTGGACGCTGTCGAAAGCTTGGACACCGACGAAATCGCCGACTTAGTCGAAGACTTGCCGCCGGACGTTGTGGCCGAAGTTCAGGAAGGTCTGTCGCACGAAGAAAGAGCTCAGCTGCGCGCGGCCATGAGCTATCCGGAAGATACGGTCGGTGCCCGTATGGACTTCGAAATCGTATCGATCCGTCAGGAAGTCACGCTCGATATCGTGCTTCGTTATCTTCGCCGCTTAAAGAAACTCCCCGACCATACCGACCAGGTATTTGTGATTGACCGAGAAGAACGTCTCATGGGTACGCTGCCTGTTGACCGTATTCTGACGCATTATCCGGAGGATGCCGTTAAAGACGTCATGCTCACGGAGGTTTTACGACTGTCTCCGCTGGAAGATGTCAGTGACGCAGCACAGGCCTTCGAACGTTACGACTTGGTGAGCGCACCGGTTGTTGACGAGGCAGGACGTTTGGTCGGACGTCTTACCGTGAACGAAGTGGTGGACGTGATCCGTGAAGAAAGCGATGAAGAGGCTTACGGTGCGGTCGGTTTGGATGACGATCAGGATATTTTCGATTCGGTTTGGTCATCTGCGAAAGCCCGCTGGGTCTGGCTCGGTGTGAACCTCTTTACGGCCTTCTTTGCTTCCCGCGTAATTTCCGCATTCGACGGAACGATTGAAAAGGTTGTTGCATTGGCAGCCTTAATGCCGATTGTCGCGGGTATTGCTGGCAACTCCGGCAACCAGACACTGACACTGCTGGTCCGTTCCCTTGCTACCGGTCAGATTACCGAAGCCAACCAAAGCGACGTGGTCAAAAAAGAAGTCTTGGTGGCTTTGGTCAATGGTTTTATTTGGGGCATTATTGCCGGTCTCTTTACCTGGGGGCTCTACTACGACTCTCCGGACGGCATGAAGCTCGGCTTTACCATGTTCTTGGCCATGATGCTGAATATGCTCATGGGCGCGATTGTGGCTATCCTCGTTCCGATTACGCTTAAGAAACTCGGCCGAGATCCGGCCATGGGCGGATCGGTACTCCTGACATTTATTACCGATTCAGGCGGTTTCTTAATCTTCCTCGGCCTGGCAACCTATATATTCGGATAATCAAGACTCAACTTTGAGAATCCGAATGAAAGCAAAAATCTGCGGTTCTTTATGTCTACTTTCTGCTGCGGTTCTTTTATCCAATGCGCATGCAGAAACTCCCTCCGACGTTTTGCAAGCGATTCCCCATACAGAAGAGCTTCTCAATGTCGTTGTAGTCTCACGCCACGGTGTGCGTTCTCCGACTCAATCTGCAGAAAAACTGCACGGTTGGTCGGATAAGAAGTGGTCGGCTTGGCCCGTTGCTCCTGGATTGCTCACATCTCGCGGTTTTTATCTTGTCAAAGCCACGTGGAAACTCAATCGCAGTCGCGCTCCTTTTACCTACGGGGTCTGCCCGAAGCCGGAAGACGTTCAAATCATTGCAGACGTTGATGAACGAACACGCAAAACAGCCGAGGCTTTAAATGAGGGCCTCTATCCGACCTGTGGTTATAAAGTTAAGGTCACGAGTTCCGAACATTCAGCGATTTTTTCTCCGCTGAAGGCGAAAGTCTGTCGAATTGACTATCCCAAAGAGCTCGAAGAAAAACTCACTCAAAAAGTTGTCGGGATCAACGAAAAGTTTGCGGCTCAAATGGCTGAGATCTCGAAACTAACGGGACATGAGTTTACCGGGCCGATGCGCGCAAAGGTCAGTAAATATAAAGTTGGCTTTAAGGGAGCACCGTACGATTGCTCGAGCATTACCGAGATCTTTGCTTTGGAGTGGGGCCAAAATCCTGAAAAGAAGGTCGCTTGGGACCAATTGGATTGGAACGGAATTCTGCATCTCATGCCGATACGCGTTGCTGTATTTTCTGCGCTTAATCGAGACATGGAAGTTGCTCGTTACAAAGGTTCGGCTTTAGCGAACAAGATTATTGAGAGCCTCGATCACGGTCCTAAATACACCTATCTTATCGGGCATGACACGAACTTGGCTAACCTCGGCGAAATTTTTGATTTGAACTGGAAACTTCCCGGAAGAGCTCAGAACGAAAATACGCCGGGCGGTTATCTGACCTTTGAGAAATGGTCCGTTAACGGACAGCCGGAAATCCGTGTGTTTTATTCGGCGTTATCACCCGAACAAATTCATGCAGAGAGGGTGACTCAGCCAACCGATGATTTCGAGATTCTTCCCCGCGGAACGAAGTTCGATGAATGGAAGACGACATATGGCCGCAGACTTCAGTCGAACTGTATAGCGGACGACAAGTACGAAAATCGAAAATAATCAGCTGACTTAACTTAGGAATACTCCTGAAAATGTATCACGAGATACATTTCAGGAATTTTTTGTGTATCGGATGATACTGACAGCCGAGGTGTAATTACCGCACAATAACACTTAACAAGACCGCCTTAAACCACGATTTAGACGGACTTGATAACAAAAAACACACCGCCGCAAATAGCGGCACTACACTCAAAACACGGAGAAAACAAACATGAAAAAGCTGATTGCTGTTGCAGTGCTTGCTGCATTCTCTTCTCTTCCTTATGCAGCTGAAAAAGACATCACAACAGACGTCGTCGTGGTCGGTCAGGGTGCCGCCGGTACCGCCGCCGCATTCGCCGCAGCCGAACAGGGCGCTAAAGTCATCGGCCTTGAAAAGAAAGGCATGGTCGGTGGAACGGGTAACTTCTCCGAAGGTATTTTCGCTGTAGGTTCCAAGATGCAGCGCGACTACTACATTCCTCTTACCAAAGACGAAGCTTTCAAGAAGATCATGAACTATGGTCACTGGCGCAGCAATGCCCGTCTGGTTCGTGCCTTCGTCGATAAATCTGCCGATACAGTCGAATGGATGCAGAAACACGGAGTTAAGTTCGAAAAACTGACCACCAACTATCCGGGCGGCCTCTACACATGGCATATTTATCAGGGCCGCGGCGCTGGCTGGATTAACGCCCTTCAGAAGAAGGGCAAAGACGAATACGGCATGCAGGTTCTCCTGAACACTCCTGCTGAAAAACTGATTTTCGGCAAAGACGGCAAAGTTGCCGGCGTTGTTGCTAAAGATAAAGACGGCAATACGCTCAACATCCACGCTAAAGCCGTGATTATCGCTACCGGCGGTTTTGCTGACAATCCCGAAATGATGAAGAAGTACACACGCTTCCCGAACACTGACGGTATTGCCCAGACCGGTAAGAACGGTGTCGGTATCCAGATGGCTTGGTCTGCCGGCGGCGGTAAAGAAGGCTTAGAAGTTCAGCAGTCCTATCGTCCGGGCCCCCGTGCAGTTTCCACAACGAACCATGTTTCTGCTACTGCCAAACAGCCTCATCTTTGGCTGACTCCGAACGGCGAACGTTTCTGCGACGAAACCATTATGGGCGACTGGCCCGCTGCCGGTAATGCTCTTGAAAGAATCGGCGGTCAGATGTGGGTTGTCTATGACAACAAGAACCTTGACTCTATGAAGCACGACGGTATTGTCCAAGGTGTCGGCGTTATGGTTCCGATCGGAGCAAAACTGACTAACTTCGAAAAAGAATGGCCGGCAGCAGAACAGGCAGGCTGGGCTGTTAAAGCTAATACGCTTGACGAACTCGCCAAAAAGACAGGTATGGATCCTGCCGTCCTGAAAGCCAGTGTTGAACAATACAACAAGGCTGCCGAACAGCGCCATGACGCTCTGTTTGCTAAGGATCCGCAGTACATCTTCCCGGTCAAACAGGGCCCATACTACGCCATCAAGAGTGTAGCGTCCTCTCTGGGAACTCTGGGCGGTATTAAGGTTAACGACCGTCTGCAGGTTGTCACAGATAAAGACAAGGCTATCCCGAACCTCTACGCAGCCGGTTCCGATGTCGGCGGTATGTACGGTGACTCTTATGACTTGCTAATGGCAGGCTCCACAATTGGTTTCGCAGTTAACTCCGGCCGTATCGCTGCTGAAAGCGCCGTTAAAGATCACAACCTTGGCAAAAAATAATCCTTAGTCAGTACTAAGGACTAGTAAGAAAGCCGCCTTCGGGCGGCTTTTCTGCACTTAGGCTTCAGGAAAATCTGGAATGAAGATACTTTCGGCCAAAGGATGGTTCTTTCTCCGTTCAAAATTTTTGAGAGTTGATTCCGGAGACGTATTTGCATAGCAGTAGACACAGCCGTGGAGACACGTGTTGTACATTCCGATGTCCTTGCTTTTAACGCACCCGCATTCTTCTCGCTGTCCCGGATCTTTTTTGATCGTGACGATCTTTTTCATTTCAACCCGATTTGCGTTGAACAGATCTAAGTGATCAAGCTCAAACGGAGTTCTGGCCGGAGCCTTTGTGAGATAGTCTGTGAGCTCGGGATTTTCGCCGAAAACTTTGAGCATCAGTTCAGCATCGATGCACTTGCTCGGAAGTATTCCGTGGTGAGACAGATCGAATTTTTCTGCGCAAGCGCAGATCTCCAAGTTCCATCCGCGCTCTTTCCAGTAAGCGCGAATCTTCGAAAGGTATCCGGCGAACTCTTCGATTTGTTCTGCTGACGGTTCAGCCTCACAGATAGAGGTTGAATCGTATTGAGAGGCAAAGTGCTCAGAGTACTTGAGTAGATTTCTCTGAACCTTTTTGTAGACCTTGATGTCGATGAAACTAAACACCAGTCGGTTAGTACAGCCTTTGAGTTTTTTGCTGATCTTGAAAATCCTCGTTGCGAGCTCTCTTGGCGTGAGCGTTTTAGTAAATAGCACTGGATCAAAACGCCAGACGATTCTTTCCGGACCGAGTAAGGAAGCGAGCTCCTTGAAGGTTTGAATCCTGCTTTCTAGTGACGGTACGTTCGGCTCAAGATTTTCCTGCTGATAGTCATTCAGAGTGAAATGAAAATAGTAATGAACACCGGCGGCATCAAGTTGCGGAAGATACGGAATCAAAGGCTTCGGATTCTTGGTCCAAAAAACGATGACTTTGGTTTTTTCAAAAGAAACAAAGACCGGTTTCTGGTTGAACGGATTGAACCACTTCACGTAGCCTCGGCCGCCGTTGAATCGTGTTGCGAACCACTTCGGAAAGTAAGCCGGGATGTCCGTTGAACGGCTGGCAGAGATGATGACCGGAGCGATTGCTTTCACTGTCGTGCCGTTATCTGTGAGGATTTCGACTTTTTCTGCGGGCATCTTAAGTGTGTTGTTCCGGCTTTTCAAACGAGTTCGATGAGTCAGACTACTTTACTTTTAAACCTCAAGTTCTTCAACACATCGACTTCGCCGCGGAAGACGAGCTCGCTTCGGAGCCTGACTATTCACACTTCATTCGAATGGCAAATTACAATGACCTCGTAATAACAAGAGGACACCATGACACCACTGATAGCCGCGAGACGATATTTTTGGGGAGCTTACAGCTTTTCCACGCTCGGACGATTTGTTCACGGTATGGCGTTGTCGTGGGTTGTGTGGACTCAAACGCATTCCCCGCTCTGGCTGAGCGCTATTGCTCTACTATCTGCGCTGCCTTCTTTGCCTTTGGCGCCGGTAGCGGGTTCCATGGCGGATCGTTTCCATCGCCACCATATTCTTTTAATTACACAGACAATTGGCTGTGTCATCGCGGCACTTACAGCGTTCCTGTCTTTTTTCGGCTACCTCAATCCGTACAACTTAGCTGTGCTGGCATTGATTTTCGGCATTGTGACTTCTATTGACGGTCCGTCTATGCACTCGATGCTGGTAGAGACCGGTGAGACGGTTTCTCAAGCTGTGGCTCGGCAGTCTTTAGTGATGAATGTGGCGCGATCGATTGCACCGATGGTGGCGGTTTTCATTATTGAAAGTTTTTCTGCTACCTGGTGTTTCGCGATGAATGCGATCTGCTTCATCCCGATGATCGCCGTGATGGCAGTTGTCAAAATACCGAACCGCACTACGAGTGAGCAGAGAGAAGAGAGTGTGGGCGTGACTTCTCGTCAGCTTTTCATGACTTATCCTATTCTCCGAGAAGTATTGCCGCAGGTGGCGTGCCTTTCTATCTTAGTGATGCCTGCCGTAGCTCTGCTGCCTGCGATTTCTCTGAAAGGCAGCGAATTGATGAGCTTCGGTTCTATGTCCTCAGGTTTAGGTTTCGGCGCGGTGGCTGCTGCTGTTTTGATGCAGAGAAACCGCCGCATTATTCATCATGTGACGACGGTTTGGACAGGCGGTTGGGTCACGTGTATTGCTTTTGCGGTTCTTCCTGCTCTGGAGACTGTGACTTCACAGTGGCTCTGTGCTCTGGTAGCCGGAGGCTCACTGACCTTTGCGCTTGCGGCGGCAAATAATCTTGTGCAGTGCAAGGCGCCGGATATCTACCGCGGGCGTTTCTCGGCGATGTATTTGGCGGTCATGCTCGGACTCGTGCCCGTCGGGCAGCTGATCTTAGGTTTTGCCTCCGAGCAGTTCACGGCTGTCGTCGCTGTGCGCGCCTGTGCCGTGATCGCCATGGTCCTGATGGTGCTGTTCGCGTTCCTCTTTTCGATATCTAAGGCAGAAGAAACGGTAGGCCCGGACTAATCGGTCCACCAGTCGTAGATATTCTCAAACAGTTTGGCTTTAACGTAGACGTTGCGGCCGCTCTTATATAAGAGGTCCTTGCTGATCCAGTCGGAGAAGATTCGGCTGACTGAAACACGAGTCAGGTTGACCACAGCTCCGTATTGTTCGTTGGTCAAATCCAGCGGAATTCGATTCCACACGGTATCCGAGATCGGAACTTCATAGTTGATCAGCAGAACTTTAAGGAAACGCCTTAGACGTTCGGCTGGTTCCAGTGTGAAGTTGGCGACCATTGCTTCCAGAGAACACTCTTGTTTCCGGGTGACGTGCGCGGCCTCCTTGGCGGCAAATTCGCTGTTGTTTTTCATTAAATCGGTTAGAACATGCGGCTGCATGATGAGCACCTCACAAGGCCCAATGGCTCGGGTAGTAACATTGACCCGATCTCCGGTGATGACGGATAAGTCGCACGCTGAACATCCGGGGATCAATAAGCTTAAAACACTCGGATGACTTTTGTAACGATCTGCAACATAGTAAGCAGCGGCTCCTCTTGTGATGAGGTAGAGCTTTGACGGCTCACCTTTGCCCTTGAGCAGATGACCCGGCCGAATAGAGCCGGGAACCCCGTATTTGCGGAATAATTCCTGGGTCTCGGGTAATTCTTTAGGCGGAACCCAGGGGTGGGTTTTGAAAATTTGTCGCATATTTAAGTACTTAATGGGTGCATAATCATTTTTGCACTGGCAAGAAGTTTTTAACAGTCAGTCACGTATTAACACCTAGTAAACGATGGACAAACGATTCTGTCAAAGGCACCATTACGGGATGACTAAAAACCAGCAGTTTAAAAAACAAACACATAGAGGCGCTTTTTCCGTCCTACGCGCTTGTAAGGAAGAACCTGTTTTCAAGGGCAAAAAGGTTGCCGCGTCCCTGACGCTGGCCCTGGTTGTTTTATTGGGTCTAGGTTCTCTTGGCTCACAAAGTGCATTAGCAGTTTCCTCTCCGAAGGTAGCCGCTGATTCTAAAGGTCCTCAGACCGAGCCTCCGCTGAAGGTTAAATCTTTGAGCTACTCCAATTTCGAACGCGAGGATTTGACCAAGCCGTTTGAAACCGAGGAGCAGGTCATTGATCGAATGGAAACCAATGCCGCTCGTTTTATTTCCGAGCATTACCGCGTTGACCGCGAAGATGCTTCTGAAATTGTTGAACAAGCATTTATTTCTGGCAAAAATCACGATGTTGATCCTTTGTTGATTTTGGCAGTTATTGCGACTGAATCCTCTTTTGACCCGAAGGCCGGCAGCTCTGTCGGTGCGAAAGGTCTGATGCAGGTTCACGCCAAAGTGCATGCCAAACGCTTCAAAGAGTTCGGCGGTCTTAAAGCCGTTCATGAAGTGGAAGCCGGAATTGAAGTCGGTACCCAGATTCTTAAAGAATATCTGAATAAGACCGGCTCTCTGAAGGGCGCATTGAAGTACTACGTCGGTGCTGCTAAGCATTCTCACGACGGCGGGTACAGCCGCAAGGTTCTCTCTATGAGAAACCATCTTCGTCTGGCTGCCAGCGGTCAGGTGGAAGCGGCAAAGATTCAGGCTCGTGCACCGAGCAAATTCCCTGAAAACTACAGAGATGGTCCGGTTTTTGCAACTTACGGTGCCAATTTGGCCCGTGCGATTACTGAAGGGTACAAGACGACTCAGACCTCCGGCTCCGCTGACGGGAACGGATCAGCCTAATCGCATGGCGGCTTAGCGAAAGTCACCCCACAAAGTTTGAGCAAACGAAGCGGCAGCAAGAGCTGCCGTTTCTGTTCTTAGGACTCTGTTGCCGAGTTTGCAGCTGTAAAATCCGCTTTCTATTAGGGTATTAATTTCTTTCGGAGATAAGCCGCCTTCAGGCCCCACGGCGAATGTGACCGCTGTCGGAGTGTCAGGAGAATCGTAAGTCTTTCCGATCGGGCTCAGGACGAATTTCAAGCCTTCGGCGTGAGCTGCGGCATCTTTCAAACTGCTGCAGAACCGAATATTCGGAAGATAGTTTTCTCCGCATTGTTGACACGCAGAGACGGCAATTTTGTTCCAACGCTCAACTCGCTTCACTGCTTTTTCGCAGGTCAAGCGCACTTCGCCGCGCTCGGACGGAAAAACAGCGATCTCCGCATAACCGAGCTCGCAAGCCTTTTCAATAATCCAATCCATTTTCTCGTTGGCAACCAACGCCTGCATGAGAACAAGCTTAAGTCCTCTCGGCTGCATGATGACTTCCTGTGGAATCACTTCTGCGAAATCCGTTGCAAAACGAATCGTTCCTTTAACAGCACAGCCTTTTCCGTTGAACACTTCGACTGCGTCACCTTGTCTCATGCGCAGAACCCGCATTGCGTGATGGACGGCCTCCGGCGGCAGAACAAGAGGTGCTTCGGTGTCAGCGGATTCAAAAAAATAGTAAAAGCGGGGCATGTTTTGTTAAAAGTGCTTTCAGAGAAAAACAAAATGATAAAGCAATTGTCGGATTATTAAGGAAAATAAGGAGGGTTTTTCGGCTAAACGGCTGATTTCGATAAGGGTTCAGAGTTGGTAGAATTACAGGTATTCTCAAGCCCGAAACTCGGGATTTTTCTTATTTAGATCATATTGACTATGTCCTCTTCCGTCTCCAGTAAGACAATGGCCAACGCAGTTCGCGCTCTGGCTATGGATGCAGTCCAAAAAGCAAATTCCGGTCACCCCGGAATGCCGATGGGTATGGCAGATATCGCTGTCGCCCTTTGGACTAAACACCTTCGTCACAATCCTTCTGATCCTAAATGGCTCGGCCGCGACCGTTTCCTTCTTTCCAACGGCCACGGTTCCATGCTCCAGTATGCACTGCTGCATCTGGCGGGCTACGACCTCACCATTGATGATCTGAAGAATTTCCGCCAACTTCACAGCAAGACGCCGGGACACCCCGAAATCGGAGTGACTCCCGGCGTTGAAACATCCACCGGTCCGCTCGGACAGGGAATTGCCAATGCTGTCGGTATGGCTTTGGCTGAAAAAATGCTGGCAGCCGAATTCAACGAAGAGGGCTATGACATCATCAATAACTACACCTATGCATTCTTAGGTGACGGCTGCTTGATGGAAGGCATTTCTCACGAAGTCTGCTCTTTGGCCGGTGTTTGGAAACTCAACAAACTCATCGCTCTGTACGATGACAACGGTATTTCCATCGACGGCAAGATCGAAAACTGGTTCGGCGAAAACGTTCGCGAACGTTTCGAATCCTATAACTGGAACGTCATCGGCCCGATCGACGGCCACGATATCGAAGCAGTTTCCGAAGCCATTGAAGAGGCTAAGAAATCTGACAAGCCGACACTCATCGACTGCAAGACGGTGATCGGTTTCGGTTCTCCCAACCGCGCCGGCACAAGCAAAGCTCACGGTTCTCCGCTCGGAGACGAAGAGCTTGCCGAAGCCAAGAAGGCTCTGGGCTGGGAATACGCACCGTTTGAAATTCCTCAGGAAATTTACGACGCATTCGATGCACGTAAGGCCGGTGCCGAAATGGAAGAGGCATGGCTTGAAAAATATCGCCGTTATGCCGAAGCTTTCCCGGCTAAAGCAGCTGAATTAGAACGCCGCATGAAGGGCCAGCTTCCCGAAAACTGGGATGACGTCATCCTTGAGGCTATCGTTAACGCAGCCGGCGAAGCTAAGACAGTCGCAACCCGTAAAGCCAGTCAGATGGCCTTGAATGCTTACGCACCGCATCTGCCTGAACTGCTCGGCGGCTCTGCAGACCTGACAAGCTCCAACCTGACTAACTGGGAAGGTGTTCAGGCCATGAGACCGGATACCTATCTCGGACGCCACATCAACTACGGTGTTCGCGAGTTCGGTATGTGTGCCATCATGAACGGTATCGCTTTGTACGGCGGATTCATCCCCTACGGCGCTACATTCCTTACGTTCGCAGACTACGGCCGCAATGCTCTGAGAATGGCTGCGCTGATGAAACTGCGCTCTATCTTCGTCTTTACACACGACTCTATCGGCGTCGGCGAAGACGGCCCGACACATCAGCCGATCGAACAGACAGAAAGCCTGCGCATCATCCCGAACATGGATGTCTGGCGTCCTGCTGATGCCTGCGAAACGCTTACCGCCTGGGCCTGCGCAATTTCCCGGCAGGACGGTCCATCCTCCCTGATTTTCAGCCGTCAGAACCTTCCGTTCGTTGAACGCGATGAGATCAATGTCGATGACATGGAAAAGGGCGGCTACATCATGCTCGAAGCCCCGAACGGTCCATCTTCCGTTGAAGTGACTTTGGTGGCTACCGGCAGCGAAGTTGCACTGGCTGCCGAGGCTCGCAAACAGCTTTTGGCAATGAACATCCAGACACGTCTCGTCTCCATGCCCTCCACGACAGTCTTTGATCGTCAGGACAAGGAATACCGCGACTTCGTCTTAGGCGAAGGCAGACCCGTTGTCGCCATCGAGGCCGGCAGAACGGACGGTTGGTGGAAGTACATCCGCGGCGCCGGTACCGTTATCGGTCTGGATCGTTTCGGCGAATCTGCTCCTGCTTCCGAACTCTTTAAACTTTTTGGTTTCACCGTCGATAACGTTGTTGAAACTGTTCAGCACGTTCTTTCTCAAGGAAAATAAACATGACTATTCGAGTTGCTATTACCGGTTACGGCCGCATCGGTCGCAACGTCCTCCGCGCTTTCTATGAAGAAAAGAAATGGCCGGACGTTAAGATCGTTGCCATTAACGATACTGCTAAACCCGAAGCCACCGTTCATCTGACCAAGTTCGACACAACGCACGGCAAGTTCAACGGCGACGTTTACTGGGACGACGGTCATCTGGTCGTGAACGGAGACCGCATTTTCATGTGCTCCGAGCGTGATCCGAAGAAGCTTCCTTGGAAAGATCTGGACGTCGATATCGTTCTCGAATGCACGGGTGCATTCCGCGATAAAGAAGGCGCCATGCAGCACATCGAAGCCGGTGCTAAGAAAGTTTTGATCTCCGCTCCGGGCAAAGACGTTGACGCTACTGTTGTCTACGGTGTGAACCAGGACGTTCTCAAGGCAAGCGACGTTGTCGTTTCCAACGCTTCCTGCACCACCAACTGCATGTGCCCGTTCGTTAAGCCTTTGATGGATAAACTCGGCATTGTTGACGGCATGATGACTACTATCCACGCCTTCACAAATGACCAGGTTCTGACCGACGTTAAGCACAAAGATCTGCGCCGCGCCCGTGCCGCTGCCGACAACATCATCCCGACGAAGACCGGTGCTGCCAAGGCCGTCGGTGTCGTGATCCCCGAACTGAAGGGCAAGCTTGACGGTTACGCCATGCGCGTTCCGACTCTGAACGTTTCCGTTGCCGACCTTACCTTCAACGCTAAGCGTCCGACAACCGTTGAAGAAGTCAACAAGATCATTCTGGAAGCCTCCGAAAGTCCCGAACTTAAAGGCATTCTCGGCTACAACGAACTGCCGCTGGTTTCTTCCGACTTCAACCACACTTCCTTCTCCTCCATTTTCGATGCCACTCTGACTAAGGTCATCGACGGTACGCTGGTGAAAGCTGTTGCTTGGTATGACAACGAGTGGGGCTTCTCCTGCAGAATGCTCGACACCGCTGTTGCGATGTACAACGCGAAGTAATTCTTAAAATCACTTGATCAAACCCCGCATTGTCGGGGTTTGGTTTAACAGGAAAGAAGATCCATGAAAGTCAAAACACTTGAAGAATTAGTCAATGAAGGCGCGCTTGAAGGAAAGCGTGTTTTTATTCGTGCCGACATGAATGTTCCCCGCGATGCAGAAGGCAACGTTACTGATGACCATCGCTTGAAAGAATCCATGCCTGCCGTGAAGATGGCTCTGAAGGGCGGCGCCGGCGTGATGGTCTGCTCTCACCTGGGTCGTCCTAAGGAAGGCGAACTCACAGAACAGGACAGTCTGGCTAAAGTTGCCGAAACGTTCGGCAAGATGCTCGGCATGCCGATCCGTTTTGAAAAAGACTGGCTCAACGGCGTTGACGTAAAGCCGGGTGAAGTCGTGATTCTTGAAAACTGCCGAGGCAATGTCGGCGAGAAGAAAAACGATCCCGAACTCGTTAAGAAGATGGCAAAGTTTTGCGATGTCTACGTTAACGACGCTTTCGGAACCGCTCACCGCGCTCAGGCCACCACTGACGGTCTGGCCCGCGAAGCCGAAGTCGCCTGCGCTGGTCCTCTGCTTGCCAAAGAAATCAAGGCTCTGACAAAGGCTGTTGCCGAAGCCAAACGTCCGCTGGTTGCTATCGTCGGCGGTTCCAAGGTTTCCACGAAGCTCACCATTTTGAAGCATCTGGCTCCGCTGGTTGATACCTTGATTGTCGGCGGCGGTATTGCCAACACGTTCCTTTTGGCTGAAGGTCATCACATCGGTACTTCTTTGGCTGAGCCTGCCCTTGTCGGCGAATGCAAAGAAGTCATGAAGATCATGAAAGAGAAAGGTGGTCATCTTCCTCTTCCGGTTGACGTTGTTGTGGCCCACCATATTGGATATGACGCCGGCTTCAGAATCTGTGATCTTGACGATATCGAAGCAGACGAAATGATTCTCGATATCGGTCCGAAGACCAGCAAAATGCTTGCTGAATACCTGAAAGACGCCAAGACGATCATTTGGAACGGTCCGGTCGGCGTTTTCGAAATGGACAACTTCAAAGAAGGTACCCGCGACCTCGCAGAAAAAGTTGCCGAAGCTACTGCTAACGGTGCTTTCACGATTGTCGGCGGCGGCGATACGATTGCTGCGGCGAAAGCCTTTAAGGTGGCAGATAAAGTTTCTTATATCTCTACAGGCGGCGGTGCCTTCCTTGAATTCCTTGAAGGCAAGACATTGCCTGCTATCGCAGCCCTTCAGGAAAGAACTAAGTAATAGTCTTTTCTGAAATAACGAAACCTGTCGACCTCAAATCGGCAGGTTTTTGTTTTATTGACCGGGAAATTTCTTTGCTTTCCAGAGGAGTTGAGGAGAAAATTTAGACTTTTCAGACTCGTAAATCCGAAAGGTCTGAACTATTCGTATTTAACGATCTGAAAAGTCAAAATATCTTGAATAAACGGCCTGTTTATTGTTTCATCGAAGTCGATACTGATATCTCACCTCCTGGTAGATATTCATTGGCTGTACGCCGGTTGAAGGAGGACGCTTAACAAAGCCGCTGCATGCTCTGACAGCTGTCAGACCTGCCCGATCTAATTGCTTATTTCCTGAACTTTTGTAAAGATCGGCTGCTGTGAAAATTCCGTCGGCAGTGACACGGATTTTGTAAAGAGCAATACCGATCAGACCGTGAGAATTTGGCTCTAGGAACCTCCGCGCGTGAATGCAAAGCGAAACATCTTCAAGGTATTGTAGGTAAATCTCTCGTTTTTTATCGGCGACTTTTTTTTCAGTGAGGCTATTTTCCGAAACAGATTCCATCCCAAGAGATTGTCCTTGTTCTGAGACAGCTGCTTGTGCACTGTCCAGTTTTACGATGACGGTCATTGGAAAATCTTCTTCGGACGGCGCAGGTGCGGTTAAAAACATCAAACCAAAACAATGGCACAAGATCGCTAGCGAGATGCCGATTTTGAGTGTGTCATTGGAAAGTTCGCTCATTTTTCGACCCTCGGAGAGGTAGCGACATGAAGCTTCTCGCCTCCGTGTTGACGAACAGCATCGACCAAATAAATCATCTCTCCGGCAGGCGCCTGAGGATCTGCCATCAACACAATCTGACCCGGTCTGGCCTTGAATTGGATAATTACTGAAGCCAAACGTTCATCGAGTTCTTCTTTTTTGGTTGGGATGCCGTCGCAGAGGAATGATCCGTCTTTGTTTAGGCGAATTTCAACCACATGGCCAGCCAAGGCTTTCGATGTTTTTGCCGGAGGGAGGTCAAAATCAATAGAATGGACGGCAAAACTAGCTGCTAGGATAAAGAAGATCAGAAGAATAAAGACGACGTCAATGAGAGAAGTCAGGTCAGAAGAGTCTTCTCGCTCCCCGCGTGCTCTTATGTTGATCATAATTCTCTCCCTCCGGGTTACTAGACTTCCTATGGGTTAGGCCGCGTTATTCTGAGACTGTTTATAAAGAACTGCCTTGTTGGCCACGCGGTTTAAATAATCCAATCGGTTACTCTCGATCGAAAGGAAAATCCTGTAGCAAAAAACGGCAGGAATGGCGATGATTAGACCGGTTGCGGTCGTAATTAATGCCTGCCATATTCCTTCGGCTAATAGTTCCATATCGATGCCGCTGCGAGATTGTGCTATGACTGCGAAAGTCTGAATCATTCCGATGATCGTTCCCAACAACCCGAGCAAGGGGGAAATCCTACCCAGCGTAGCTAAAAGAGGCAGGCGTTTATCCATCATAGCGGCTAAGGACGAGATATTTTCAGCTAATACGCCTTCGTAAAAAGGCATCTTCTCACTGGAACCGAGCGCGGAAGCATAATTTTTGAGCCAAGGTGTTTCGGAGAAATATGTTTCAGCTGCTGCAAATTCGCCTTTTTGAATTTTTTCAAGAATATTCTTTTGTTGATCCGCATCCGGAAGCGGATTCCAGATGTAACTTAAAGACCGATCAATAATCAAAGCAAGGACAATAATGGAGATCAATAGTAAGGGTACCATTACCCATCCGCCGGCGATAATCAGAGACATCTTGACTTCCTTATAGTTGTTGAGCCCGTTTGTGGTCTGAGGCCTTTTCCAATGATTGTCAGCCATCGATCGCAGGCTTGCAAGTCATCACGAGCCTGCGAGATGCTCAGCATTCCATCTGTATATTGAACCTCGCAGCAGCCTTTTCCGACAATATCGACAATTCCCTTGGCGCGAAGCACCTTTTTTCCTGAGTTTCGAATGATTGGTTCAATTCGTTCCAATTCAAGCGGTTCAGAAAATTTGACGGCACAAGTTTCGAATAGACTGGTATTGCCTCGCATGGAAAACCCGGCGTTGTTCAGCAGCATCGTGTCTGCTCCCGGCGTGTGTTTTCGAGAGGTAAACATACCGTACTTTTTGTCTATCCAGTGGTTGAAGAAGTGATCAAGGACGGCAAAGTTTGCATCGCCGTTGGCAGAAAGAATGATCAATGCTTTGGAATTAAGATCGTGTAGTGACTGCGTGAGCCGCTCGATGCTTTCGTCGCAGACGAGATCCGCTTTACTGACGACAATGACGTCTGCTCGTGTAAGTTGGGCCAATCTTAGTTTTTCATTGAGATATTCCGGATGTTCGGTAAGGTTGGGTGCATCGGCCACAGAGACGACTAGACCGATCTTGCAAATATCATTTAGTTCTTCCAGAGAATGAACCACGTTATCGGGATTTGCTAAACCGGTCGTTTCCAAGATCAGTTGATCGGCCGGAGTGTTCTGAATTAACCGCAAAATCCCCGGACGAAGGCTGTCGGCGAGCGAACAGCAAATGCAGCCATCGTTGAGAGCCTCAACACAAGTTTCATCTCCGATGAGTGCCGTGTCTAAATCGATTTCACCAAATTCGTTCTGAAGGACACCGGTAAAACGTTCTCGTGTGTGAAGGAAATTGAGCCAATTTTGCAGAAAAGTGGTTTTTCCTGATCCTAAAAAACCGCAAAGAACGTGAATGAGAGGTTTGTCACTAAGGTCAACTTCATCCGGGATATATGAAAGAGGAGGTGCAGAGAGTTTATAAACGGCGTCCATTTCTTCATCGTCTTCAAAGACCGGCAAGCCGAACTCTGCTTCTATAAAGAAGTCATTTACACTGGGCAGATTGCCGGATTTCAGTACTCCAAGAGCCGGAGTGGTGTTTAAAGACGTTTTAAATGATTGAATCAGGGCGGAAAAAAGCGGCATAAGGGCACGTGCCGGCCGCATCTCTCGTCCGATAAAGCGGGCGTCTCTTTTGTGAGTATGGAACGAAAGATTAAGACCTTTTTTATCTAACCGAAACACGAGTCCCATCGAACCGATCTTAAAATCCTGCAGTTCCTGGAAATGTTCGGATAGAGTCCTGATCTTTTGAATGTGATTATCTTTTTTGTATAACCCCTGCATGCTCTCGGGCATTTGGGTCTTTAATTCGTCTCCCACGGGAAAAGCGTAGAGATCAAACGAGGAGGCAATCGCCTGATCATCATGCTCTTCTCCCATGAAGACGATTCCATATACCAAGTCGCTGTTAGCCAGTCTTGTGGACCAAGAGAAATTTCCCTTATTTGAAGGGAGAAAACCCCTCCACCCTAATCCTCGTGCAACCTTACGGTCTAAGTGGAGCTGCATGAGGAGGTTGTGAAGAAGAGTGACGCCTTCGTTTTCGGTTTCAGGAGAAAGGCTTCGGGGAATTAAACAATCGAGCAACATGGTGGAAAATCTTTCCGGCCCCGCTTCCCGGGGCCGATAGCGGTTAAATTAACTTGGGAACAGTAACGTATCACCGTTGCCTAAGTAGTTGGTTGTCTTCGAACGGAACCGAGCTGTACCCTGTACCACCGGATAACCTGCATCCACGAATTTTTGTGCTGTGATTAAGCCTGTGCAGTGGTTGCAGCCCACCTTCTGAAGATCCCATTTCTTAAGGCCTATGACCAAGTCGTCATACTTCGGATCCCAGTCGTCAAACGGGGAGATATGAAGGCCGCCGTAAAGACCGTAGAACTTATCGTTTTCGTAAGCGATTTCTTTGTAAGCCGTGTCCGCAAACAGGATGATGCCTTGATGGCAGCAGCCCGTAATGGAAACCAAACCTACGTCTTTAACGTTGCAGTACAGAGACATCTCTCCGTAGACCTTGAAAATAATCGGGCATTCGAACTGGTACAGTGCCACACCTTCCTGGATTTTATGGAGTCCTTTCGTGACGTCAATTACCTTGCCGACATGGCCGGAGCGCACCATATAGTCCTTACCTGCAGGGTAGAAAGTGGATGGACGGTAGACAGTGACGTTGGGGCCGTATTTGGCGACGACAGGGAAGCCGAAATAGTGGTCCATGTGCTCATGCGTGGAGATAAAGGCAGCTATCTCACCGTTGGCGAGCATTTTGTCGATGCCTTCGCGCTTGAAGCATTGATCCATCCACATGTAGTTCCAGCCGCAGTCAAACAAGTACTTCGTTTTCTTGCCGTCCAGAGCTTCGATTTCAACGAGGCAGGAGTAGCCGCCTGCGTTGTCGGCATGCTCACTCAGTTCACGAGTGATTTCCCAAGCTTTTTCCAGATTTTTAGGAAGGTACGGTCCGATATTTTTCATACCGTCTTCATAAGTTCCTTTGCCGGGGCCTTTACCGTTGCCGAAGGGCGCCCAGTTATAGGTGTACTGGTCAACCAACAAACCGCCGGAAGCCGTGACGTCCTGCATAAAGATGCTGTTGTCAAACCAGCTTGTTTCGGAAATGTTGGTGATCTTGACGGATTTGCACAAGCCGATGTCAGCTGTTCCGCGTTTAATGTCAGGAAGAAAGGCCGTGCGGGCGGGTGAGTAAGAATAGGCACCCATTGCACCGAGAGTACCAACACCGGCACCAAGTGCTAAACCTTGTACGAAATTACGTCGTTTCATAATTATTCCTTTCTTTTAATCGACTAATGTGAACAGTTTGCTGCAGATCGGGAGAACCCAGACGACGGCGAAGTAGAAGGCGATACCGACTGCGATTCCGCATACCAAGCCCGGTATCATGTCTGTGCGCCAAACAGCTCGTTCTTCAACTTCTTTTTCTGCAGCTTCGACTTCTTCGGCTGTACGCATCGTCAGTTTCCAGCCTGGCCATCCGTCCATGAACCACCAGTTAATCAGCCAAATGTCGATTAACCAAATCATCGGGATCATCGGGAACTGCTGCGGATGAGAGAATCCCTTCTGAGTTCCGAGGAAGAAATGACCGTATTTGTAATACAAGCAGTAGATCGCAACGCCGCCCAGAAGAACGATGGTGGATCTGATTAAGACGTTAACCGGAGTGCTGAACTTACGGGGCCAATTGCCGCAGTAGAACTGCAGGAAGAGCGCCGGAACGAGGAAGAAGATGGCGGTTTCGCCGACATGCAGCCAGCGCCAGTCAGGAGCAGCGTCGCGTCTGTGACCGCGAATTGCTTCGCCCCATGTTAATTCCTGCATGTACCAGAAGAAGAAGCACAGAGCCCAGGAAATAACAATAATGCCGAAGAAAACAGCCAGTCTGCGGAGCCACGGAGTCTTAATCATCGTGAACGGGTAGCGTTCCCAGATGCCTTCCATGAACCACACCACAACGGTACAGCACATAATCCAAGCTACATGGAAGTTGGCGGATACGGTCTGTGCGAATTCTTCCCAATACGGAGGAGCAATGGAAGTGAAGTACTGCCACGGATAGTAAAGGATGCCCATATGGTTGTGCATCGTCATAAAGTAAATGACGAAACTCAGGCAGAAAGTGCCAAGCCAAATAGAGAAACCTTTTGCCGGCTGCGCTAAATTTTCCCACGGACGGCCTTCAAGAGCGACGACCCATGCTGGAGAGATCCAGGAAGCGATCACGGCGAACATCATGCAGGCCTGAGCTGCATACTCGGTTGCGTAGAACTCTGTCAAACCTTTGAGCTTAAGGAGCTGTTGAGGGTTGAAATAGGCAAAGGCAGTGTTGCCGAGAACGGACTGGAAAAACCCGTGAATCATCATAATCATGATGGCAACTGATATTAGGGCCAGCACGAGACCTTTTTGGAGCGGATGCGCTGTTTCCAGCCATTTCCGCTTGAAAGGCCAAAAATCAAAAATGTAGGCCATCCAAATCAGGATAATTAACCACCAACGGCAATAGTTATACCCGACATACGGAGTGTAGAAGCGCATTACACCGCGCGGATCTTGGAAGATCCACCAGGTAATGGCAAATAGAATCAGAGTAAAGATGAGGTTGGCGATAGGAGCGATGGGACCTGACCATCGCTTAACCAGCTTTCGCTGCTCAAGATACGGTAGTGGATTTGTCATCTAAATTCCCCTTAGTTATCTATATTCGTACCAAACGGGGCTGGTCAGGTCATCTCGAACTAAATTGCGAAAAACTGAAAACTTCGCAGAAGTGGTTATATAAGATTGAATGGGCCTAAAAGAGCCTCGATAGAAGTACTCATTCAGTCTAGAAACATTTTTCCCCCGGCTATATCAGCGAAATTACCAAAGGGAAAATACGGGGCTATTTATAATTTTTATCACCCCTATTGGCACGGGGATAATTTTTATTTGTCCGAAAATCCCCCTAAGTTCAGCAGTATCATGCTCCCATTTGTAAGATTCTGAGCTTTAACCGCGTCTTTACCAAGTGATGAGTCAGCGTTTTTTTATAAAAGAAATTATAGAAACCCCTGCTAGGTAAAAAATAAATATCTTTACTTGGATGTATTCGGGTTGATAGAATTAACGATTAAGCTTGAGGTATAAAAAGCTTTGGCGAAGAAAACCTCCTCTCTTATATCAGAAATAAAGCAAAAAAATTACCCGCCTAAGGAGATCCCTAATCTCAAAATCCTTACTGAATAATCCCACTAATTGTTTGTCGATAACCTCTATTTTTTAATAGATAGGGAATGTTCTTAAAAGCTCTTTAATAACAATGGGGCAAAACAAAAGCCGCCATAGAAATGAGCGGCTTTCGAAGAAAGGTTTTGGTTTTAGCAAACTAACGCTGTTTCATTATGTACTTTCTCCATAATTGGATAAGAAGTGCGCAGGAAAAGGGAACTAAGGCAGCAAGGATACCAACAACCAAAATTAAAGAAAGATTGTTTTTGATGAAAGGGATATTGCCGAATAAGTAACCAGCCAAGACAATGCCGCCGACCCAAACAATGGCCCCTCCTCCGCTGTAGAGTTCAAAACGGAGGGGGTTCATTTTAGCGGCACCTGCGACTAATGGGGCAAATGAACGAACAATCGGTACAAAACGGGCCAGGACAATAGTTTTTCCGCCGTGCTTCTCGTAGAAGTCGTGAGTTTTCTTTAAAGCATCTTGATCAATCCAGCTGATTGAGCCGTCATAGATCTTATTGCCAAGCCAATTGCCTATGTAAAAATTCGTTGTATTTCCTAGGATCGCGCCCAGAGAAATAATGACGATGAGGAGCCAAGGATTCAAAGCACCTGCTGCGGCAGCGGCGCCGGCGATAAAAAGGAGAGAGTCACCCGGGAGGAAGGCGCAAATGACAATCCCGGTTTCACTGTAGAAAATCATGAACAGCACAAGGTAGACCCACCATCCGTAGGTCTGTGCAATGTACATGATGAAGTGATCCGCATTGCGGAACAGCTCTAAGGTAAGTGTTAAGAAGTCCATTTTCTTTTTGTATAGTCAATGGACCGAAATTGTAGCTGAATTGCTGAAAAAGACATGTGAAAAGGCAAGTTGGATACCGTGTATTTCCTAACTATTTCTCATCCGGATGTTGTCTCCACTTTTTGACAATGTAACCGATAACAAAAGGAGCCAACCCAAGAACGATTCCGCCGACAAGAATGAGAGAAAGGTTGTTCTTAATGAAGGGAATATTCCCAAAAAGGTGACCGGCGGCAAGGATAATTCCTGCCCAAAGAACGGCTCCGACCGTACCGCTGACTTCAAAATTAAGTCGGCTCATTTTTGCTGCACCGGCCACTAGCGGAGCAAAGGAACGAATAATCGGAACGAAACGAGCTAAGACGATAGTAAGTTTCCCATGTTTGGCAAAAAATGCCTGCGTTTTTGCCATTTGCTGTTGGTCAATCCATTTAATGGAGCCGTCGTATATCTTGCTGCCGAGAAAGTAACCGATTCCGTATGCAACGGTATTTCCGAAACAAGCACCGAGCGCTATAGCCAAGAAAGCTCCGAGCGGGTTGAGGATGCCGGCTGCGCTTGCGGCACCCGAGACAAAGATAAGCGAGTCACCCGGCAGGAGGGCACAAATCACAATTCCGGTTTCCAAAAAGTAGACCGTAAAGAGAAATAAATACACATAGATGCCGTACTCCGCAGACATGTGTGCTATGAATTGGTCGCTGTTGCGGAACATTTCTAAGAATGCGCTAAAAAAGTTCATTGTTATCCTTGTTATCCTTGATTGCCGCATTCGATTGTAGAAAAGGCTTTAGGCTAAATATATTGTTGATGCTCAAAGTAGTCCGAAGAGTAGAGAAACTTGTCCTTGCAGGCTTCATCTGACTGCGATAAGGTAAGGGGACATGCACTCTTCGTGAAGAGACGAATTACATGGAAGAAACAACACTGGAAACAAGGCGTCCTGAACGAAAAATTCAGGAACTCTCGGATCAGCTGATTAGTCAGATTGCAGCCGGTGAAGTGGTTGAGCGACCCGCGTCCGTTGTTAAGGAGCTGGTAGAAAACGCCATTGACGCCGGAGCTGACTCTGTTGAAGTTCGAATTGAGGGCGGCGGTATTAAGCGCATTGTCGTTTCAGATAACGGCTGCGGTATTCCCAAAGATCAGCTTGCTTTGGCTGTAAAGCGCCATGCAACGAGCAAGGTTTCCAACCTGGATGAACTGGAAAGTGTGAGCTCGCTTGGGTTCCGCGGCGAAGCTCTTGCCTCGATCGCGAGCGTCTCCGACATGAAAGTGATTTCCAGAGTTGCCGGTGAAGATGCGTTCAGCATTGCCGACGGAGAGATATCCGCTGCCTCCGGAAATAAGGGCACACGCATTGAAGTGGCGGACCTCTTTTACAAGACTCCGGCACGCCGCAAGTTTTTGAAGAGCGAAGGCACGGAAGCTGCTCATTGCCAAACGGTGATTGAACGTATTGCGCTGGCTTATCCGGAAGTTGCCTTTTTGTTTGTCGCAAACGGAAAACCGATTATCAATCTTCCTGCCTCTTCCATTGAAGAACGTTTGACGCGCCTGATGCCTCGAGATTTTAGAGACGCTCACAGAGCATTGGATATTAAGGCGCCGGCGCTGCGTCTTTACGGCTGGGTGTGTCTTCCGACTGCCGCGAGAAGCCGCGCGGATTGTCAGTATTTCTATGTCAACGGCCGATTTGTTCGAGATAAGGTTTTGTCGCATGGCGTTCGGATGGCTTACCAAGACGTTCTTCACGGGTCGAGCCAACCCAGCTACTGCCTGTTTCTCCAGATGGATCCGCACAAGGTGGACGTGAACGTACACCCGACCAAGAGCGAAGTGCGCATGAGAGATTCTCAGGCGGTCCATCAGTTCATCTTCCATGCAGTTGAGGACGCCTTAGCCAGGACGACGATTGTGGATCCTTCAAGCGGAGAAATTATGGACACGGCGCTGCCGTCTTCGCCTCGTGATGCCTCTGCTCAGGCGCCTGCAGAAGCGCCGGTGGCTCCGACTGTTAATCCGTCCTCATTCAGGCCGGCCCAGCCTAAACCTTCAAGGACGAATACGGAAGCATATTTGGATTTTTCATCTCCGCATCCAAAGAGTTTTCAGAACTCCTTCCCGACAACCATTGCGGCGATGAAAGTAGATCCGGCGACTCTCTCTGCAAACCATGCCACTCCGAAACCAGCGGCAGAAGCGCCGAAGAGACCTCAGCCCCTCGGACGTGCTGTCGGACAAGTTTGCGGAACGTTTATCATCGCTGAAAACTCAGCCGGCATGGTTTTAGTTGATATGCATGCTGCGCATGAACGTATCCTTTACGAGCGTCTCAAAAAGAGTTTTGATGAGCGCAAGATGCCGATGCAGGAGATGCTCATTCCTTTGGTCTTTACCGTAACTCCTGAGCAGATGGCGACATTTGAAGATGCCCGTGAAGAGCTAGAGCAGCTTGGACTGGAATTGAGTGCTGTCGGGCCAAATCAGCTGAGCTTGCGGAGTGTTCCGCAGCTGATGATCAATCAAATTTCTCAGGCAGGTCCGACCATCGTGCGCGAGGTGCTCGATGACTTCCGCCAGTACGGAAAGAGCACGGCAATGACGGAAAAGCGCAACGAAGTGCTTTCAAGAATGGCTTGTCATGCAGCTGTTCGTGTAAACCGCATCCTGACGATCGAGGAAATGGACGCGATCTTGCGGCAAATGGAGCAGACGGATCGTGCGGACGAGTGCAATCACGGTCGTCCGACCTGGGTTCAGCTGAGTGCTAAAGAATTAGACAGTTTCTTCATGAGAGGTAAGTGATGATGTCGGATTCACAAGCCATTTTGCTGCTGGGGCCGACCGCTAGCGGAAAGACGGCACTGGCGCTTCGCTTAGCCGAGGAAATTCCCAGTGAGATTATTTCAATTGATTCCGCCTTGGTCTATCGACATATGGACATCGGTACAGCCAAACCGACAAAAGAAGAAATGGCCGCAGTTCCGCATCATCTCATCGACATTATCGAACCGACGGAAAGTTACTCTGCTGCAGATTTTGCACAGGACTGCGTACGACTTGTTGCAGAAATACGAAATCGCGGAAAAGTGCCTCTGATTGTAGGAGGAACCATGCTTTACGCAAAAGCCGTCCGAGAAGGCCTTTCTCCGCTGCCGGCAACCGATCCGGCGGTGCGTGAAAAGATCGGCGCAGAGCTGAATGAAAAAGGCCTCCCCGCACTTTATGAAAGATTGAGGTCGGTCGATCCTAAGACCGCGGATCGACTGGCGCCGGCGGATACTCAGCGCATTACAAGAGCGCTGGAAGTTTTTGAGATGACGGGCAAACCGATTTCGGAACTTACGGCTCAGAAAGGAGAGCCGCTCCTGAAACTTAGCTCTTATGCATTGCTTCCTCCGGATCGAGCGGCGCTTCACGCAAGGATCGCAGAACGATTTGAGCTGATGATTAAAAACGGCTTTTTAGACGAAGTGAAAAAGCTGATGGCAATGCCCGGCATGCATGCGGATCTTCCGAGCATGCGTTCCGTCGGGTATCGCCAGGCGTGGAATTATCTGTCTGGTTTGACGACGTTTGATGCGTTCAAAGAAGCCGGAATCGCTGCAACCCGACAGCTTGCAAAGCGTCAAATGACATGGATGCGCTCCATGCAGGGCACACTGCTGCTCAATCCTGATGAAAAGGTTGCCTCTTTAGCCGTGCTTAAAAAAGAAGCCGAACAAATTTTGTCCGGCTTGCAGCAATAATTTTTGAGTTCTTAGAACTTCGGGAAGAGCTTGTCTTCTTTAGAAGAAAGTCCTTTCAGTAAGGCTAAGCCGCCTGTTCCGTGCCTGCCGAGGACGGAAACATTTGCGAGATGTTTGCCGTTGCCTGAGATGAACACAATGGCATGCATCTTGTTATTGGCGCTGACGTAAGCGAAACGATAAGCATTCTGCCCAGGAATCTGAACCGGATTGCCGATCACTCTCATTCCCTGCTGCTTGTAGTTATTTGCCATGATCTGAGCAGCTTCTTTTGGAGCTTTATCCGAAGGAATGACGGTAATGAGCACGCCTTCACCGGCCTTGCGGCTGGCAAAAAGTGTCGCGAAAGTATTCGGAGGAACCGAGCCCGGCTGCATTCTCTGCTGAGCCCAGTCTCCGGTCAGCGGTAAAGAGAAGTAGGGGCAGGTGAAATCAGCCGCAGCTGCAGGAAGGCAGAAAAAGGCTGCACAGGCGGCAACGGCTGAAGTGAATGCAAAAAATTTTCTTCTTAGCACGATGAACATCCTTGATATTGTTTGTAACAATTTATTTCTTATTGTAATTCGTTTGATATGAAAAAAGCGCCGGATGACCGACGCTTTTAGAGCAAACACTCAAATGAGCTAATTACCTGATGCCACGTTCAAAACATTGCCTTCCAAGTCTTGTCGAGAGCCGCTGTTGAGTTTTGCGCGTTCCTTGTCGCGAATTTCTTCAGCACGTTCACCGACCCAGTAGTTGGCGTTCTTGATGCCGAGTTTTTCCGGATGGAAAACCGGGTCAAGGCCGATAGCAAGCTGCTTTTCGTAGTCGCGCAAGCAGAGGAAGGCTTTCTTGTTCAGCAGCAAAATGGCGATGATGTTGAGCCAAGCCATCAGACCGACGCCGATGTCGCCCACAGCCCATGCTAGGTCGGCTGTTTTAACAGCGCCGAAGATGCAGGAGCCCATGACAAACAGCTTGAGGATAAAGAATAAGAACGGACGATGCAGTTTTCTATTGATGTAGGAAACGTTGGTTTCTGAAATGTAGTAATAAGAAAGGATCGTCGTGAAGGCAAAGAAGAACAGAGCGATGGCAACGAATGCCTGTCCGAATCCTGGCATTAAGCCTTCAACAGCGGCCTGGGTGTAAGCAGGACCTGTAGCGACATCTTTCAGACCAATGAACATCGGGGCATTGTCAGGACCGACAACGTTATAGCTTCCGGTGATGAGGATCATGAAAGCGGTGGCAGAGCAAACGAGCAGCGTGTCAACGTAGACGGAGAAGGCCTGAACCAAACCTTGTTTTGCCGGATGGCTGACAGAAGCTGCGGAAGAAGCGTGAGGACCGGTACCTTGGCCTGCTTCGTTAGAGTAGATGCCGCGTTTGACACCCCAGGAGACAGCCAGACCGATGATGGCGCCGAAAGCGGCGTCAACACCGAAGGCGCTCTTGACGATGAGGACGAGGACGTCGTCCAGCAGATCAACGTGCATGAACACGATCACCAAAGAGAAGATCACATAGGCTTGGGCCATGAACGGGACGACGAGCGTCGTGAAGGCTGCGATTCTCTTTAAGCCGCCGAACACAATGAAGGAGAGCAGAGCAGCGATGAAGCCGGCGGAAATTGCTGGAGCGATGCCGAAGGCGTTTTCCATAGAGGTGGCAATGGCGTTTGCCTGCACACCGGGAAGGAAAAGACCGCAGGAGAAGATGGTGACGATGGCAAAGAGCCAGGCGAACCATTTGACACCCAAGCCGCGTTCAATGTAGAAAGCAGGGCCGCCGCGGTATTCGCCGTTGATTTTTTCTTTATAGACCTGGCCGAGTGTGGATTCGACGAAAGCAGAAGAGGCGCCGAGGAATGCAACCATCCACATCCAGAAGATGGCGCCGGGACCGCCGAAAGTAATTGCAGTTGCCACACCGGCGATGTTGCCGGTACCGACACGACCTGCAAGAGTCATAGACAAGGCTTGAAAAGAGGAAACACCGGTGACGTTGTCTTTCGGCTGAAAGAGCAGCTGCCACATATGTTTAAGGTGTCTGAGCTGTAAGAAACCGCCGCGCAGAGAAAGGAAAAGACCGGCGCCGAGGCAAAGGTAAACCAATGCCGGTGACCAGACAATTCCGTTGACGGTATTAATAAATGATTCCATTTGGCCAAACTCCGAAGGCTTTAAAGTTATTTCTAAAAAATAAGGTACCGCAAATTAAATCAAGTTCACGATACAAAAATTAGTTTTTTTTAGTTTTGCAAATAAAAATCCCGCAAAAAACTCGATTTTCTCGGTTTTTTTGCGTTATAGGGACAAAACAAAAGCCGGGCGGACCCGGCTTCGGTCAAGAGCTGAATTGGATTCAGCTTCGAAATGTTATAACAAATTAATGCTGCACCTTCTCAAGGATCGGTTCAGAAACACCCTTCATGCCGACCAGAGTGAGGGCTGTGAGAAAGGCGACCTGAGGTCCTTGGAAAGCGTCTTTGGCGTTCCAACGCTCGGATAAAGCGTGGTTGTTTTCTTCCGTGCCGCCGGCGCCGAGCGTTGTAGCAGGCAGACCGTAGAACAAAGGCACGTTCTGGTCGGTTGCGGCCAGAGTGTACTTGTCCAGAGAAATGCCTAAAGACAAGAGAGAGCCGTAAGCAGCCTGAATGACGGAAGCGTCATCAGCGTTCATGCCGGCAGGACGGTCTCCGATTTGTTCGATCTTCAAAGAGACCATGCCGTCGCCTTCGAGGCCCCAGCGCATGTTTTCTTCGTCGCAGGCGGCTTCGATAGTTTCAAGAACGGTCTTAACGAAAGCTTCGAGTGCAGGCTGATTGAAGCTTCGGATATCAAGTTCGGCTTCAGCGCGTGCAGCAATGGCGTTTACGCTGGTACCGCCTTTGATCACACCGAAGTTGAAAGTGCATTTCGGATCGGTCGGAACCTTGAGTTCGTCAACACGGACGATGGCGCGGGACAGGCCGTGAATAGCAGAACCGACAATGCCGAATTTGTGGAGGCTGTGTCCGCCGGGGCCTTCGAAAATAATGCGGAAGCGCTTGCAGCCGACAGCACCGCGCAGAATGCGGTGAACATTGGCGGAGTCGATGGCGATCATGCCGTCATAGTCATTCTTTTCTTTGAAGAGCGCTTTGCAGCCGCGTAAGTCGCCGTTGCCTTCTTCACCCAATGTTCCGACGAAGACGATGTCGCCGACGGTTTCAATGTTGTTTTCGTTCAGGCAGCGGATAACCTGCAGCATGGAGGCCAAGCCGGCAGCGTCATCGGAGATGCCGGGAGCGCTGTAGACGTCGCCGTCTCTGTGAACTTTGCAGTCAGTACCGGCCGGGAACACGGTGTCGATGTGAGCGCCGACGACGAGTGTGGGACCGTTGCCGGTGCCTTTTCTGCGGCCGATAACATTGCCGATGGCGTCCTGTTTGACATCGGTCAAACCGTACTGTTTGAACATACCGAGGAGAGCCTTGGCTCTTTCTTCTTCATGGAAGGGAGGAGCCGGAGTTTCGGTCAGAATGATTTGGTCGGCAATGCGCTTTTCCTGCTGTTTGACGGCCAGTTCGAGGGCAGCCTCGACCTGGACATTGGAGCGCAGAGTCTTGATGATGTCTTGAGTTTTTTCTGTGCAGACGGGACGCGGATCGGTCATATCTTTCCTTTGAGGTTGTTCGATAAAAAGCAGGGTGCCTTGGTTCACCCTTAACCTTTGATTGTTTCAGAAAGTTGCAATTGTGGAAAGGTGGGGAAACGACAATAGATAAATCACGGAAAATTCTTTGGTAATTAAGAAGCTCTCAGTTAACAGCACCCGTCCGGACAACAAAGAAAAAGAGCGGACTCCTTTCGGCGCCCCGCTCGGTCGGTATTACAGGCAAGAAGTTTTAGAGGGCTGTGATGCGTTCGATCTGCTTGCCGGGATCAACCACAATTGCCTTCATGCCGCGTTTTTCAATGGCGTCTTTGCCGTGTTCGGTACAGATGACGGTTGCGCCCTTAGAAACCAATTCTCCGTTGAAGAGAACTTTGCGGCCTTCGATGAAGGAAGCCACAGGCATCTGAGTAGCGTAGTCGTAAACAGTGATATCTGCGTCTGCGCCGACGGAGAGGTGACCCTTGTTTGCCAAACGGAGCATACGGGCCGGGTTCAAAGAGGTCTTCTGTGCAAATTCGCTGAGACTCAAGATGTCCAGTTTTACGAGAGACAGTCCTTGAGAAAGGATGACGTTGCGGGGGATGCATCCGCCGTCGGTGGAAATTGCGTCAACGACGAAGGAGCCGTCATCGCGTTTGGCCTGAGCCAAGGCGATACGAGGCAGCGGAGGATTGATGTTGAAGCTTCCGCCGACGTTCGTGTCAGCAGCTTCCCAGCGGCGAAGGGCTTCTTCACCGGTCATCAGATCAGAATAACCGCCGGCATCGTAAACTACGAAGGCCTTGCCGGCTAACAACGCAGCTCTCACACCGTCTTTGTCTTCGGTAAAGCCGAAAGCTCTAAGGCAGTTCCCCGTCACCTTGGACTGAATCTTGCCGTCCTTGTCGCATGTCAGACGTGTACCGTTCTTCGGAGAGACATAGCTTTCGCAGAAGATGTTGGGATTGGCTTTGAGCAAATCGATCGCAATGGCCGTTTCTTCCATAGCGTCTTTGATGGCGCCGCGGCAGTAGGCGTTGATGTGGGCTAAATGCATCGGATAGCCGTCAGCCATCTTCACGCCTTCAATCATGCCGTTGATGTTGGAGCCGTTCTTAGTCGTTCCTGCATGCCAGGCAACGTAAGCTCTGCGTTCCAAGGCGGTGCGGATGAGCAGAGAAGAGACTTCGGGTTCAAGCGGATAGTGGCCGCCGAGGAGTTTGACACCGAGCGCGCCTTCTTCCAGGGATTTGTCGATCAAGTCGATCATTTCCTGCTGGGAAGGGTTGGCATCCTTGAAGGTGAAGGGAGGAGAGGCGAACTGGAGGATCGCCATGTTAATGCCGACGCCGTATTTAGGAACGTTGTCAAGAATGTTCTCCAGAGGACCGGCCATATCCAGGCAAGTCGTGACACCGTTCATTGCCAGCATTCTCGGGCCGAAGGGAGAGCCCCACATTTCGCCGAGGTGAACGTGGCTGTCAATAATGCCGGGCTGAAGAGTTTTGCCGGTAAAGTCGATGACTTCTTTAGCTTCTTCCGTGATGTCGCGCTGGACTTTGGCAATTTTGCTGTCCTGGATGGCGACATCGGCAACGCCGTTAACAGAATTCAGCGGATCGACGACCCAAGCATTCTTGAGAAGTAAGTCGTACATGTTTTCTCCTTAGGATTAATTGATCCAAGAAAGATCAATATGTTTTGAAGATCTCTTTAATTTTTTCTAGGTCAAGCCCGAACTTCTTTAGGCTTAACTGAAGCAGGATTCTTGCTTTTTGAGGATTTAAGGTTCCTGAGGGAATCATACCGTTGACTTGCCAGCGCGTCATCCCCTCCGTTACAGGGCCGCTTCCGGTACGACTGGAACGGACGCACACAACATCATGAGCTTTCTGAAGCACGGGTTCGAAAACCAAAGGAACCGAACCGTTGCCCGTGCAGCTCAAAACAATACCGTGGAAGCCCTTGTCAACGGCCGCCTCGAGCAAGTCCGGGTTTTGGTCGGCGCAGCAAAGAAGTGCACAGACTCTCGGATATTCGTCAGCGGTGTCTGTTTCTCCGACTTCGAAGCAGGACCGCAGTGTATGCGGCTTGACGGATTCGGTCAGGAAATCAATCTGATCCCCGATGATGTATCCGAGCGGGCCGCTGTTCGGAGACTTGAAGGTTTCTACGGCAACGGTGTTGGTTTTGACGACGTCACGTGCTCCATGAATCGTGCCGTTAAGCGAAACGAGAACGCCTTTACCGGCCGCTTTAGGAGAACCCGCCAAACGGACGGCATTTAGAAGGTTTAAAGGACCGTCGGCGGAAACCGCTGTAGCCGGTTTCATGGAGCCGGTAAAGACAACAGGTTTCTCAGTCTTTAATGTCAGATTCGCAAAGAATGCGGTTTCTTCCATCGTGTCGGTGCCGTGTGTTACGACAAAACCGTCAAAGTTTTCCTTGGAAAGTTTGTTGATCAGACACACGAGCTCCAGCCAGTTGGAGAGCTTGATGTTGCTCGAACCGATATTGAAAACAGAGAAAGTAGCGATTTCAGCGATGTCATTAAGCTCAGGCAGAGCCGTCATAATTGTATGAATGTCGGCATCCGTGATGCTGTAGCCCGTCATTTGCGTTGCATTTGCACCGCTGCTGACGATGGTGCCTCCGGTTCCGATGACGGCGATTTTCGTTTTTTTCATAGCGGTCTCGTATGTCCGAAAAATAGAGCGCGGAAAGGAAGCCCTTCCCGCGCCGGGGAGAGCTTCTTACCTCATAAAGATGGCAAGAAGAATAACTGCAACAACCATCGGAAGGAAGGTTCTCTTTGCAACGTCAAAAGGATTGGCCTTAGCCAAGCCGGCAACAAGAATGGTGATGCCGGCAATCGGGGAAGCCGTGCGGCCGGCAGCGCCTGCTAAGAAAGCCAGAGAGCCGAGGCTGTGGATCTGCATACCGAATTCCTGAGCATGCGGAGTGACGGCACTGTTGAAGGCCATGGCGCCTGCGTCGCCGCTGCCCATCAGAACGGAGAGGACGAATGGTCCGATCGAGCCGCCCCACTGTGCAATTTCCTTGGACTGAACCATCAAAGCGATGAGGCCTTTAATTAACCCGGAAGCGGTTAAGCCCGCAGCCAGCACGCCGGCGGCAATGATGATGCCCATGATGCTGCCGTAGGAGTCGCCCATACCTTTGAAGAACTGCTTGGAGAACTGCTGCGGGTCGCACATAGCAACGATCAGGCAGACAATCGTACCGATCAGCATGGCCGGTGCAACGCCCATCTTGACCGAGGGAATCCAGAACGTGAATACGAGCATGAGGATGATCGGGATCAGCGGAACGAAAGCCTTGATGGGGCTCGGCTTAAAGGAGGACGTTTCTGCATCGGCGGCAGGGTTAGCTTCCGCCATTTTTTCGCCTTTGTTGTCGCCCAAAACCCAGCAGACAATGCACAGGCCGACGGCGCCGACCACACCGATCATCAGGGAGTAGATGCCGTGATAGCTGATCAGGTCCATGATGGACATATGAGCCATGTCGGAAACATAGGCGTTGTGAGACAAGCCCGGAGAAAGCAGAGAACCGGTGGTGCCCATCAGAACGGCTGCTGCAGCGGCGGCCGGTTTGAAGCCTGCTCTAAGCAGCAGAGGAATCAAGGTCGTACCGACAACGGCGCCCACACCGGCAGCTGAGGGAATAGCGATGTTGATCGCAAAGGTAAGCAGCGAGGTGATCGGAATCATCAGGATGCCGACGTTGCGGATCGGACGCGTCAGATAATGCACTAAGGAACGGTCGCACTCTGTATAGGTAACGCAATAGGCAAATCCGGTAGCCGAGCAGATGGCCGTGATCAAAGCACCGTTGGTCATGGTTTTGGCAAAGGCGTTTAAGCCGGCCATTGGGGCGAGGGAAATACAGCAGAGAATGAAACCGCCTCCGAACAGCACCATACGGGTTTCGTACTGTTTGATCAGCATGTAGCACATGACGATCAGGACGAGGATGGCAATCCAGCCTGTGATTGGCATAGTTTTCTCCTTTTTATGGGAATTTTGGTTGGAAACCTCTTTGTGGTTTGAGGCTATACCAATATTTTAGGATCAGGCTTCGGAAACCGAAGAATAAGATCTATGCCGCGTTGGAATACTTTATGATTTGTAATTGTCTTTTATTTGTATGAAATTAAAGGATATTTGCCCTATCCGACCGTAAAACCTTCTTTGACCCAAGGTGCGAATTTGAGACTTTCGGGAATAATGTTTTCTTGAACGAATTGCTTAGCAATGTCGGCAATGATCTCGGATTCCACGACAAATTCCTGTTCCCGGCCGATTAAATACACTTCTCGGCTAAAACTGGGTTTTTGCATTTCTCGGACGATGAAATGAGGATGCATGTGAATGTTTTCCAGGACGGTAGTCGGCCGAGAAAATCCCCAGCCGATGCCCTGGGAGACGAGCGTCACTAGAAGTGAATTGGTGTCGACGGAGATTTTGTCCGGAAACCTGAGGCCGTGTGTTTTCATGAACATCTCATTGATTTCTCCGGCGCCGCTTTCGTTCCAGTAGCGAATGAGCGGCAGTCCGCAGACGGCAAGGCGCTGCCAAGTCCAGTTTTGATTAGGGTCTTTTTCAAAAGATTTGGGAAGGATTAGCACAGAAGGTTCATGAAACAGCAGCCTTCTGAAAACATGCGACGGCTCGGTGGAAACGTCGTTCGTGATAATGAGATCGAGCTTTCGCTCAATCAGTCTTTGTATCAGGACATTGGCGCTGGCCGTCAGCATGACGACCTGAGACAGGTTGGGCAGAAGATTTTTGAGGATCGCCACGCCCAGATTTAAATGAAGACTTTCCAAGATCCCGATACGCAGGATCGGCTTAATGTAGTTCTTGCTTTGCAGCGAGGACAAAGAGCGTGTCATCTCGCCTTTGAGACCCCGAAGCTGTCGGTGCAGCAGATGGGCTTCTGGGGTGAGTGTCAGCGGCCGGGAGTTGCGGATGAACAATTCAAAGCCGATGGAATCCTCAAACTTCCGAATGATCTTCGAAACAGCCGATTGAGTGATGCCGAGAGCGTGGGCAACGGCAGAGAAGCTTCGAAAATCACAGCACATGAGAAAAACGCGGGTCTCATTGCTCAAGATGGACTCTGTAATGGGTTTGCTCATGTTTATCCTTGAAACCGGTTTCTGTTTCTTTTCAGTGTAATGAAATTAAAAACAATTGAGCCTCCCGAAGGAGGCTCAATTAGCGAGAATACTAATGCTTAGCGCACAACGCAGAGGGCTTCGCCGGCCGGCAGCGCTTCAATGACACCGATGCGATAGACGGTTTCACCGGCAGCTTTCAAAGCTTTCTGAGCTTTTTCAGCATCTTCAGCGGCAACGATGACGGCCATGCCGATGCCGTTATTGAAGACACGGTACATTTCGTGGTCTTCAATATGACCTTCCTCCTGGAGCCAGTCAAAAACGGCCGGACGCTTCCAGGAACCTGCCTTGATCACGCACTGAGTGCCTTCGGGCAGAACGCGGGGAATATTCTCAAGCAGTCCGCCGCCGGTGATGTGGGCCATGCCTTTAATGGTCACGCTCTTCATGGCTTCAAGAACCGGCTTGACGTAGATGCGTGTCGGTTCCATAACGGCGTCTGCCAGAGTCTTTCCGTCGGAAAGCTTGGTTGTCCAGGGTTTGCCGGAAACTTCAACAACTTTGCGGATTAAAGAAAAGCCGTTGGAGTGGGGACCGCTCGAAGCCAGTCCGAGAACGACGTCGCCCGGTTTGATGCGGCTGCCGTCAATAATTTGGCTCTTTTCGACAATACCGACGGCAAAGCCGGCAAGGTCGTATTCACCGGCCGGATACATGCCCGGCATTTCGGCCGTTTCGCCGCCGATCAATGCGCAGCCGGCCAGTTCGCAGCCGTGTGCGACGCCTTTGACAACGCGTTCGGCAACGTCGACATCAAGATGACCGCAGGCGAAGTAGTCAAGGAAGAATAAAGACTTAGCACCCTGAACCAGGATGTCATTGACGCTCATGCCGACCAAGTCCTGGCCGACGGTGTCGTGACGATTCAGCAGGAAAGCGAGTTTGAGTTTGGTACCCACGCCGTCCGTTCCCGTAACGAGAACAGGTTCCTTGTAATCTTTAGAAATTTCAAACAAGGCACCGAAGCCGCCGATGGAACCGAGTACCCCGGGAATCAGGGTCTTTTTGGCAAAGGGTTTAATGCGTTCAACTAACTCGTCGCCGGCATCAATAGAAACGCCGGAGTCTGCATAGGAAAGAGGTTTTGTCATCTTTAACAGCTTTGAGATTGAAGATTGGGAATTGCTCAATTCTAGAGGAGAAAAAGCCGCTGAACGGCATTTCAATTCCGCGCATGAGGATAACAGCTAACAAGACGTTTTCTCAAAGACTGTGTAACAGCGCGCAAACGAAAAGCCGGCAGTAAGCCGGCTCTTTGAAGCTAAAAAGGATGGTTTAGTAATGTTCAGCGGAAATGATCTTGTGCGCAAGAGCTTTGGCACTCATTGCGCCGAACGGGCCGCGGCCGTCGGATAAGAAGATTGCAGGCGTCCCCTGCAGTCCGAGATAATCGGCCAGCGCAATGTTTTGTTCAATCATCTCTTCCGAATATTCATTCGGCATTCCGGTGGGCATCTGATCGTATTTCATCCAGCGAACCAAGGCGTCAGCCTTGTCGGCGCTGGAGTAGATGCACCCGGCGATTTCTTTGGATTCTTCGCTTAAGAACGGCCAAATGTAGCAGTAGATGGTGACGTTCATTAAATTGGCGAGCGTTTCGCGGCTGAGCCGTTTGCAGTAAACACACATCGGATCCATGAAAACAGCGAGCTTACTCACACCGTTGCCTTTCACTACCTTGATTGCGTTTTCTTTAGGCCATCGTGATTCATTAAATGTCATTGTCATGGAAATTCCTCCGATCAAGTACGGCCTAGGATAAACCCGAGGAAAAGGCGACGGGGTATACCTGTTTCGTTTTGAGTAGCAAGCAGAATGATCTCAGTCTTATCGAGAAACCTTTAGAATCCGAAAAGTAAACAAACAGACTGATGCAGGTTAACGATTTGGTTGAATCCGAGAAAGACAAGAAGGAACAAATAAGGGGCCAGCTTCCTTTGGATTTTTTCCCTGAAAAACAGCCGACTCTCTCTAATTTTATTGTGGGGTCGAACAGCGAAGCTGTGGCCGTGATTTCCGAGCTGAAGGAAGGACGCGGACCGCAGTTTACTTACCTTTGGGGATATGAAGGTGTCGGCAAAACACACCTCGTACGCGCTTTGGGCAAACAAAGCGAGGGCGTTCCTGCTTTCGACGAAAACCGCACAATCTACGCCGTAGACAATGTTCAAGATCTGACGCCGGAACAACAGCAGGAGCTGTTTGTTCTTTACAACACCGTGCGCGAGCATCCCGGAACCCATCTTGTCGTGACTGCAGACCGCAGCCCGAAAGATTTTGAACGTCAGGGCTTCCGTAAAGACCTTACCAGCCGCTTCAGCTGGGGCGTTGTTTTTGAGCTATCTCCGCTGTCTGACGAACAAAAGCGCCAGGTTATTTTGGAGGCGGCGTCTCAGACCGGCCTGAAAGTGGCGCCGGAAGTTCTGAACTGGATCGAGAATAATTTTCCGCGCGACATGCACACGATGAGTAATCTGCTTCACAGCTTGGACCGTTATGCCATGTCAGCCAAGAGAGCCGTGACCATCCCCTTGATCAAAGAATGGTTCGAACGCAATCAAGATACAAAGGAAGATCGGTGAAATACGCGTTTTTTGATTTAGACGGCACCTTGATTCCCGTCGACAGCTCAATCCTGTGGGCCGAAACCTTGCTTTCCCACGTCGGCAAAGATGAAAAACAGCTTCGCGCCGAACGAATTCAATACGACGTCGACTATAAAAACGGCTGCCTCGATATCAATAAATTCGAAGATTTTGAAATGAAGCTGCTGGCGCGTTTCCCGCGCCGCGAACTCGATGAACTCCGAGTTCAGTATCTAAAGCAGGACATCATGCCGCACGTACTGCCCATCGCAGTGGATCTCGTCAAAAAATACCGTGAGGCCGGTGCTAGAGTTGTGATGATTACTGCCTCATACCGTTACGCGGTGGAACCGATTGCCGAGCTTTTCGGTATCCGCGATCTGATCTGCGCCGAGCCGGAGGAAAAGCCCGACGGAGAGTTTACAGGCCGCTGGATCAGTGAAAACTTTGCAACGCAGAAGGTTGTCAACGCCGAGCGTTTTATACAAAAGTGCGGCGGCTCGGCAGCGGATCTGAAAGAATCGGCGTTCTTTTCCGATTCTATGAATGATTTTCCGCTGCTTGATCATGTGGCCCGTCACGGAGGAAAGGCAGTAGCAACGAATCCCGATGACCGGTTAAGAAGTACGGCTCAGGAGAGACATTGGGAAATTCTGGAATTATTCAGCGAACATAAGCTGTTCTAAAAGCTTCTGTCCGTACGGAGTACGAGAGTTGGTTAAAGAAGAAGAGGGCTTCAAAGCGAATGTGCCGACAAAAATTCGGAAGAAAGCTCATATTGTTCCGAGAGAAGAAAACGGAATTGACCTCTTGGCCGTGAGCCCTTTTGCAATATCCGTCTGCCAAAAGCTTCAGGACGCCGGATATAAAGCTTTTATTGTCGGCGGCGCCGTACGAGATTTGCTGATCGGAGCCAAACCGAAAGACTTTGATGTCGCCACCGATGCGACCCCGGAAGAAGTCAAAAAAGTCACAAGGCGCGCCATCATTATCGGAAGACGATTCCGCCTTGTTCATGTCAACAAGGGCGCCGAGACGATTGAAGTGGCGACTTTCCGCGGCTTTGCTAAGCAAGGCGTGACAAAAGACGAGGACGGCGTCATTACCAACGACAACGTTTTCGGCGAGCAGTATGAAGATGCCGCCCGCAGAGACTTTACCGTCAATGCGATGTATTTCGACCCGATCAGCGGCGACCTTTACGATTATCACCACGGATTAGACGATATCCGCGAGAGAAAAATCCGCATGATCGGCGATCCGGCCACTCGCTACCGCGAAGATCCGGTTCGCATCCTTCGTGCGATACGAATTGCTGCCAAACTCGGTTTTACGATCGACGAGAAAACCGCCGCTCCGATGCACTACATGCAGACGCTGCTGCTTTCCGTTCCGAGCGCCCGTCTGGCGGATGAATTCTCCAAGATGGTGCTGAGCGGTTCTGCCGTTGCCTGTATGGAACTCATGAATCGCTATGACATCAACATTCCGATTCCGCTCTTTGATGTTTTGAAGCGCACCTTCGGTCTACCTTTTGTTCGCAAGGGGTTGGAACGCTGTGACGCTCGTGTCGCTTTAGGTAAATCGATTTCGACGAGCTTCCTCTTCGCCGTGCTCCTGTGGCATGAAATGAAGGAAGAGGTTGCCAAATCCACCGGTAAAACGCCCGGACAGATTTATGAAGAGGCCGCCAAGAAAGTGGCCGACAGCTATCGCTGGGACGGCTTGCAGTCGCGCTACGTCAGCGACATGGCCATTATCTGGAAACTTCAGCCGAGATTTTTAGTCAGAAGCCGCCGCGCCGCGATGAAGCTTCTCCAGCACCCGCGTTTCCGTGCTGCTTACGACTTCCTTTTGCTTCGCGCTTCCAGCGGCGACGCCTCTCATGAGCTTGCAGACTGGTGGACGGCCTACGAAGGCGCAACCGACGAAGAACGTCTGGAAATGAGCAAAGAAGCCGAGCAGCAGGACCGCAAAGAGCGCGAACGTCTGCGCCAGGAAAGAGCAGCTGAAGGTAAGTCGGATGAAGATGAAGCCGACGGAGAGGAAAAAGAAAAGAAAAAACGCCGCAGAAGACGCAAGAAACGTTTCGACAGAAGCAAGTTTCCTAAGGCGCAGAAGGCTGCTTCTGACAAAGAAAAGGCGGATAAGTAGGTCATGCTGCAGCAGGCATTTATCGGGCTCGGCGCAAATCTCGGCGAGCCCGAATCCACTCTGAAGGAGGCAGTGCTTCGAATTGCCGATATTCCGGGCGTTCGCTTTGTTCAAGTCTCTTCTCTTTATAAAACGGAGCCTATTGATTCGAGCGGTCCCGATTACACCAATGCAGTCCTTGAGATAAAGACGGAATTATCTCCCCGCGCATTGCTGGCACAACTGCTAGCAATTGAATCCGACCTGGGACGTGTACGTCCGGCAGGCGTCCACAATGCGCCCCGGACGATTGATTTAGACCTTCTTACCGTCGGAGAGCAGCGCTCCGACGATCCATTTGTTCTCCTTCCTCATCCGCGCATGACGGAGCGGGCCTTCGTGTTAGTTCCTCTTGCAGAGATAGCGCCGCAGTTTAATATTGCTGGAAAAGGTCAGGTTCATGTCTTCTTGGCTGCAACAGCTGACCAGCGAATTAACCGATTTAAATCTGCCGAGGAGTGGTTCGGCAATTTAGGAGAATGCAATGGATCAGAAAACGGAACGCAAGCCTGTTAGACTCAGCACCATCAAGAAAATGTACGAAGCAGGGGAGCCGATTGTGATGCTTACCTGCTATGACGCAACTTTCTCTTCCGTCGAAGATGAAGCCGGTGTAGACATCAAACTCATCGGAGACTCTCTCGGTATGGTGATGCAGGGCCATGAGACAACGCTTCCCGTGACCATTGATGATATGGTTTATCACACCGCCTGCGTGGCCCGCGGCAATAAATACGGACTGGTTTTAGCAGATATGAATTTCGGCAGCTACCTCGTCAATGAAGACGAGGCGGTAGCCAATGCCGTCAAACTTATGCAGGCCGGCGCCCATATGGTTAAATTCGAAGGCGGTGTCGAGGTTTGTCCTTTGGCTCGCCGCTTAACGGCCATGGGCATTCCCGTTTGCGGACACGTCGGATTTACGCCTCAGTCTGTGAATGCTATCGGCGGCTACTTTGTTCAGGGCAAGACTAAGTCCGGAGAAGAGAAACTTTTAGCCGACACCTTGGCTCTGCAGGAGGCCGGTGCATCCATGATCGTGCTGGAAATGGTGCCCGCAGATGTTGCCAAACGTGTGACAGAAGCTTTAAGCATTCCGACAATTGGTATCGGCGGAGGGCTAAATTGCTCCGGTCAGGTTTTAGTATTACAGGATCTGCTGGGAATCTTTCCCGGCCGTAAACCGAGATTTACTAAAAACTTTATGGAAGGAGCCGCAAGCATTAAAGAAGCCGTGGCCAATTACGTGAAAGCTGTTAAAAACCGCAAATTTCCGGCGCCCGAGCACTCCTTCTGATTTTTTTGAGAAAAAATGAAAGTTGTTCATACAATCGAAGCTCTTCAGGAAGAGCTCAAGGGGAAGAAGAACATCGCTCTGGTTCCGACCATGGGCAATCTTCATGAAGGTCATCTGCACCTGATGCAGGAAGCCGGCAAGTACGGCGACACGGTGGTAGCGTCGATTTTTGTTAATCGTCTGCAGTTCGGACCCAATGAGGACTTTGATCAGTACCCCAGAACGCTGGAAGAGGACTGCAAAAAGCTCGAAGAACAGGGTGTCGTTGATTATGTCTTCGCGCCGAGCGAAAAAGACATGTATCCGCAGCCCCAGACTTTCCGAGTTAAGCCAGACCCTAAACTCGCCGACATTCTTGAAGGGTTCTATCGTCCGGGATTTTTTGAAGGCGTCTGCACGGTCGTCATGAAGCTCTTCTGCATCGTGCGTCCCGATGTTGCCGTTTTCGGTAAAAAAGACTATCAGCAGCTGACGATCATCAAAGAGATGGTTCGTCAGTTCGGCATGCCGATTCGCATTATTCCTGCAGAACTGCAGCGCAATCAAGAAACGGGTCTTGCTCTGTCTTCCCGCAACCGTTACTTGAGCGCACAAGAACTGCAAGACGCCACACTGCTTTACAAGACGGTTAAAGGCGTCAAAGACGCGCTTGAAGCAGAAACGGCTGATCCGGAAGTGTTGGAAGAAAGAGCAATGAAGATGCTCGACGGCCATGGCTGGATCCCTGACTATGTTGCTGTTGTTCGGAGAAGCGACCTTCTTGCGCCCACCAAAGACGACTTGATCAATAAAACGCCGTTAGTTGTTTTAGCGGCAGCAAAAATCGGCACCACACGTTTGATCGATAACGTCGAAGTTTTTTAACGTCCGGGACACGGCTCCCTTCAAAACTCTGATTGGGAGTAAATTCGCTCAGCCTTCCTTTGAGAGGCTGAGCGAAATCAAAGCTGAGAGCGCTTCAGCATAATTGTTCCGGCTCCCTTAAGAAAGCTTTTGAGCCGTAGAGAAAAGCCTTCGAATCTTCAAATAATCTCTCCATCGAGATCCTCACCTTAGACTTTTTGGCAGAAAAATCATCTCTAGATCTAAGAAGGAGAGATCTATGAATAGGAGAAAAATGTTGTTGAGTACGCTCGGCAGCACGCTGGCGGTAAACGGGGTTTCGATCGCGGCCGCGAGTACACCGCCTCTCTTCCAAAGAGAATCTTTGCCGCAAGAATTTTCTAAAGTAATTTCCCCGGGAAAGTTGAGAATTCTCGTTCTTTCCGGAAGTCCTCATAAAGACGGGACTACTAATTTGCTGGCGACTAATTTCGTAAAGGGTGCTAAGGAAGCAGGCCATGAAGTCCGTCATGTTAATACGTCTTTTGAGGATATTAATGCTTGCCGAGGCTGTTTTTTCTGTCTCAAAAACTCAGGCCAATGTCTTATCCGTGATGATGTTCCTGCAATATTGCACCTTATAGAGCAGGCTGACGTCGTAATTTTTGTAACTCCGATCTATTACTACGCGATTCATTCGTCTTTGAAAGCACTTTTGGAGCGATTTACCTCACGGAGGACTGACTTCATGAAGATGCCCAAAAAGATGGGGCTTATTGCAGTTTGCGGCGGTAAGTTTGAATGGAGTTTTGATTCTATTAATGCTCACTTTGACTCCTTAAGCAGATATCTCGGATGGAAGGATATCGGCAGAATTGAAGCAAGGGGATATCCGACAAAAACTGATATCCAGAAAACGGAATATCCGAAGCTGGCCTATCAATTTGGTTTTAATCTAAGCTAAGGAGAGCATATGAGTAATTGGTTGTTGCGTTTTGTATTTGTTTTGTTCACCATTCTCGCGGGTTCGGCTGCAATTGCTAAGGACCTTCCTAAGGAGGAACAGATGATTGTGCGAATTGCTGAAATTCAAGTAGATCGGTCCCAGCTAGAGGAATACCTCAAGCAGGCAAGAACCGTCGGAGCAGAGTCCGTGTCGAAAGAGCCGGGTGTGATCGCGATTTTTCCGATGGTAGAGAAGCGAAACCCGGAACAAATCCGAATTGTGGAAATTTATAAGAATGAGGAGGCATATAAGGCTCATCTGCAAACGCCCCATTTTTTAAAATACAAAACCTCTACATTATCCATGGTCAAAAAATTAGATTTAGTGGATATGACACCCCTTGATGAACAGGCAATGCCTTTGATATTTAAGAAGCTCTCTGCTCATGAGTAATTACATTACTTCTAATTTTTCTAACTTAATTTTCTCCTGCTCCGTGCCGAGCCAGTGGCACATGGAGCATCGGGTTACCGATCACTGTGTGGTATTTGTTCGGCAGGGAAAACTTTTGATTTCAGATAAGGGAAGGACAGAGGAAATTCCGGCTGGGTCTTGTGTTTTTTTAAAGAAGGACTGCAGTGTTAGGCTTGTTAAAGCTTCTTTTGCTGGGAAAAATTACGAAGGCCTCAATATCCGTCTTCCTCAAAACATACTAGAAGACTATTTTCAGAGACATTTGAAGAATAATGAGTTCTCGCAAGATTTTACCGGGTTGTCCAATTGCTTCATGAGATTGAACAGGACACTGTGCCTGCAAGGATTATTGTCTTCCATCATTCTGTTCGTTGAAGAAGGCCAAGACCCTGGCCAGAAGATGACAGAATTAAAGGTAGAGGAATTAATTCTTGATTTGCTTCAGACCAATATTCGCTTTTTCCCGACGCTTTTTGATTTTTATCGAGATTGGAATGTAGATTTAAAGGAGTTCATGGAGGATCACTTTACAGAAAATCTTTCTTTAAGTGAGTTTGCCTCTTACTCGGGCCGAAGTCTAGCAACTTTTAAGCGGGATTTTTTAAAAATCACAGAGTTGTCTCCCGCTAAATGGCTAATGACCAGACGTCTAGATCTGGCCGAAAACTTATTGAAAGAAAATAAACTCTCCATAAAGCAAATTTCATATTCTGTTGGCTTTAAAACGCCCGCGCACTTCTCAACTGCATTTAAAAAACGTCACGAAATGACGCCTTCGGAATATCGAGCTTCGAACACAGGCTGCAATTAAACTTTCAAAAGCCGAAGACAACCTGATTTCACAATTCACAGACGAAATTGATTGTTAACTAATGGATTTACCTAGGGGTTCACAGGATTCCTGCTTAAAAGCCGCCCAATGTGGGTTCGACTGTGGCATGATGATCAGAATGGCCGCGACGTGTACGCGGTGACGAATTCTTCTATTGGAGTCTATTAAATGTTGATGAAAAAGCTGCTTTGGACAGCGTGCGCTGCAATCGCATTGACTGCTTCCGCCGGAATTAATGCTGAAGAGTATGTCGTTGGAACAGGCGCGACTTATCGTCCTTTCGAATATGAAACACCGCAGAAAGAGCTCGTCGGCTTCGACGTTGATTTGATGCGTGCTATCGCCAAGGCTGAAGGTTTTGACGTTAAGTTCATCAACACACCGTGGGAAGGCATCTTCGCCACTGTCGATAAAGGCGACCGCGACATCATCATGTCCGGTATCACGATTACCGACAAACGCAAGCAGGTTGTTGATTTCTCCAAACCCTACTTCCTGGCTCATCAGCTGATCCTGACCGACAAGTCCGTCAAGATCAACAAGCTTTCCGATCTCTCTAAAGGCAGTGTGGCTGTTGTGAGCGGTTCTGCCGGTGACGTTGCTGCCTCTAAGGCATTCGGCAAAGCTTCTACAAGAATTCGTCGTTTTGACAACACTCCGCTTGCTCTCGAAGAACTAAATCAGGGCGGTGTGGTCGCCGCAATCGGTGATATCGGTGTTTTGGCTTTCTATGCCCGCAACAACCCCGACAAGCACTTCAACATGACTCGTGACCCTGCTTTCGAAGAACAGTACTTCGGCATTGCTGTTAAGAAAGGTAACCAGAAGCTGATCGATAAGATCAACGCCGGTCTCGAAAAAGTGATCGCCAGCGGTGAATACAACAAGATTTATCGCAAATGGTTCGGTACTGATGCACCGAAACTTCCTCAGTAACAGGAACTAACCAATGAAATTGCCCGATCTACATGGTCGGGTAATTTTTAAATAAAATCTCGGGAATTTTTTAATACCAAGGAGCGAACGTGGGCGGATTTCGGTACGAAGTAATTACAGAATATTGGCCTCTCTTCTTAGAAGGCGCCAAGATGACCATCCAAATTACGGTGATCTGTGTCACCTTGGGTGTGATTTTGGGTATGGCTTTAGGCATGGCCCGACTGGCTGATGCAAGACATTCCCCTTGGAAGCAGATTCTTAAATATTGTGTTCGCTGGCCGGTGACGGTTTACGTGAGCTTCTTCCGTGGAACGCCTCTTTTCGTTCAGATTCTGCTGATGCAGTTCGCGATCCTTCCGTTCTTTATTCATCCGACCGAAGGCCTTTTAATTTCCGGTGACCTTGCCCGTGAGATTCGTTCCACATACGGTGCGATGCTCGCCGGCATCGTAGCCATTACATTGAATGCCGGTGCTTACCTTTCCGAGGTTTTCCGTGCCGGTATCCAGTCTTTGGATAAAGGGCAGATGGAAGCTGCCCGCTCCGTCGGTATGACTTACTGGCAGGCCATGTTCCACATCATCCTGCCGCAGGCTTTCCGCCGTATGCTTCCGCCGTTGGGCAACAACGCGATTGCCATTTTGAAAGACTCTTCTCTGGTTTCTGCCATCGGTTTGGCTGAACTGGCTTACGCCGCACGTACCGTTGCCGGTGCAACAGCCCGCTACTGGGAACCGTACATCACGATTTCTTTGATGTACTGGGTCATGACTTTGGGTCTGGCTTACCTCGTGAAGAAGATGGAACAACGCTTGGGTAAAGGAGACGACAACAGATGAGCGACAACAAGACCGAACAGAAACCGGTTATCCGTATCGAAAATCTGCACAAGTATTTCGGAGATAACCAAGTCCTTCGCGGTATTGACCTCGAAGTGATGCCCGGAGAAAAAGTCGTGGTGTTAGGACCGTCCGGCTCCGGCAAGTCCACAATGCTTCGCTGCATCAATGCATTGGAAGAAACCACCAGCGGCAAGATTTATGTAAATGATGTTGACATCACTTCTCCGAAGACCGATATCAATAAAGTTCGTGAACATCTCGGAATGGTGTTCCAGCGCTTTAATCTCTGGCCGCACAAGACCGTTCTTGAGAACGTTGCCTTGGCACCGAAACTCGTCTCCGGCGTCAACAAAGCCGAGGCCGAGAAGAAGGCCATGGAAATGCTCAAGCGCGTCGGTTTGGCTGAAAAAGCCAACGCTTATCCCGCAAGCCTTTCCGGCGGTCAGCAGCAGCGTGTTGCGATTGCTCGAGGCTTGGCAATGGGGCCGAAGGCTCTGCTGTTTGACGAACCGACATCTGCGCTTGACCCGGAACTCGTGGGCGAAGTGCTGAAGGTGATGACCGATCTGGCGAAATCCGGTATGACGATGGTTGTGGTTACGCACGAAATGGGCTTTGCCCGTGAAGTGGCCGATCGCGTGATCTTTATGGACGGCGGCGTGATCGTCGAACAAGGCAAGCCGGAAGATGTTCTTCTGCATCCGAAGGAAGAAAGAACTCGTACTTTCTTGAAGCGCGTTCTTCCGGCCTCAGAAGAACAGAAATAGTTCATCCGTAATTTTCCAAATAGCTCGCTCTCGAAATGATTCCGAGCTATTTTTACGCCTGAGCTTCCTTACGTGAAGCGAGAAGCCAAACCGCTGCAAATACCAGCACGCCTCCGACACCTTCAGCGGGAGTGAGCGGAGCACCGAGCAGAGCGACGGAGAGGACAACAGCCGTGATCGGCTCAAAGCAGCTCAAGAGGCTGGCCGAGGTCGCTGAGATCATCTTGAGGCTCGATACATAGAGCAGGAAAGAAACCAAAGTTCCGACAACAACGATATAGGCGTAGAAAAGCGCCGACAGCGTCGTCCAATTGGCTTCTTCAATTGTCCACGGCGGAAAGAAGATACTCATCACAATGCCGCCGACCGTCATGCCGCCGCCGACTACAATGGTAACGGGGATTTTCTTAAGAACGGCATTCGGCTGGATGTTGCTGGCGGCGCCGGCAACCGAGGAAGCAAGACCCCAAAGGACGCCCGTTAGAGAGAGTGAAACGGAGTCAAAATCTCCTTTGGTGGTAATCAATACAACCGCTATGATTGCCAGCGCCGTGCACGCCATTTCACGAATCTGAGGTGCGCGATGCTTTACAAAAATGTCCCAGATCGTCGTAAATACCGGAATAGTGGCCGCGAGGATGGCGGCGGTGCCTGCATTGCTGCACTGAATCGCCAGGAAAAACGTCAGCTGCGTGAGCAGTACGAGCACGCCATAAAGAAGGATGTCTTTTGCTACGCCGGGTTGGGAGAAATACTTCAGAAGCGAGCGGCGCATAAAGAAGTGTTCGAACATCAGCAGGAGCGCCCCGGCACCCAGAAGGCGCCCTGCGACTAAATCGCCGACGGCAAAGCCGGAATCTTCCATCAGCACTTGTGCTGCGACACCCATTGAACCCCAGCAAATGCCTGCACTGATCGCAAAACAAATTCCTTCGGTTTTCTTCTGCATAACCAAGTCCTCGTTCAAGACTTGAGAATAAGCGGATAATGGCGAGCGTACCGATTAAGTTGTGAATTTCACAAGTTGCACCGATGCGACCTTCCCTCAAAATCGAAACCTGGAACCTCCTCTCGGAATTAGGCAGAACGAAAAGCCTGGCTCAGGCCGCAGAACGTTTAGATATGGACCTTCCTGCGGCATCTCGTTTGGTCTCTTCGTTAGAGAAAGAATTGGGAGTCGAGATCCTCGATCGAAAAAGAAAACCGGCGCAGATCGTCACGAAATCGCTGGAACTGTTTTCCGAAGCCGACCGCATAGCGCGCCAATATCAGCGTCTGCTGAAAACCGCCGAGTCCATCAAGCACCAAGACACGATTAAGCCGAAGCGGATTTTGAAAGTGAGCTTGCCGGCGAATATCGATCGCAGTGCTTACTTGAATGCGTTTTCAAATTTCGAACGCAAGCATTCGGGGCTGCGGGTTGAAGTGCTGATTGATGCCGGGGAGGATGGTTTATTAAACGGCGCGGCGGATGTGGCTTACTTCGGATATCGGCCTACAAAAGAAGGCATCGCATGGATCCCAGCGGGACACAACGTTACGTTTCTCATGGCGTCTCGCAGCTACCTTCGCCGGAATGGAACTCCTCAGAGCGTCCAAGAACTTCGAAACCATACCCTTCTGTTGAGAAACTCTTCCAATCGCTCTTTTAGTCGGCGCTTAGAAAATCGAGACGCTGTCTTTGAGATTGAATCCGATGAAAAAGTGCATTTTGAGGACGCTTATTCCTGCCGCACTCACTTGATTGCAGGAGAAGGCATATCGGTAGATTTGGTACCTTCTTTTGTCGCTGATGAGCTAATGCGAGGCGATATTGTTCCGGTGCTTCCCGGCTGGCACCGCCGTCCTTGGGAGATATGCGTCTGTAGAAGAGATTCGGATCATTCGCCGTTAGTTTCTGAAATGGCGGATCTCATTGTTGAGAATTTCAAGAAGCACACGGTCGACAGCTGGATGTTTTGGTATCGGTATTTCAGTATCCCGTTGGAATCGGTTGTGTTGCCGGCAGTGGATTAAAGCTTGTCGCGGAACATGAAGTAGGCGGCGCCGAGCATGCACAAAGAAGCCCACAGATAGTCCAGTTTCAGAGGCTGCTTCATGTACAGGAAGGCAAACGGAACAAAAATGCTCAATGAGATGACTTCCTGAAGGATTTTGAGCTGGCCTAAGGAAAGGCCGGAGAAGCCGATGCGGTTAGCCGGAACCATGATGCAGTATTCGAAGAAAGCGATAAGCCAGCTGGAAATAATCGCAACCCACAGCGGAGAATTTCCGAGATTTTTAAGATGTGCGTACCACGCAAAAGTCATGAAACAGTTTGAGAGAAGAAGCAAGGCAGCTGTTTTGTACAGAACCGGAATCTGAGAAAAGAACTGGCTTAGTGTCTGCATTTGGCAAAAAGAAAAATCAATTAAAGCGTTTGCAGATTATAGAAATCGGAGCATGGGTTTGCCTGAGTCCTCAATTGGCTTTGTCTTTAGGCCTGCTGAAGCCGAGAAGAACGACAGCGATAAGGACCATCGCCGCACCTGCGAGCATGAAACCATTCATCTTTTGCGAGAAGAAAAAGTATGAGAGCACGATGGCCGTTAACGGTTCAACGGTTTCAAGCACACCGGTGATGGTCGGAAGAATCTTGGAGGCGCTCACGATGTAAAGCGTGTAAGCAACGATATGGCCCATGATCGCAACCCATAGCACGCTCAAGATAGTCAGAAAGCTCCATTCAAGGCTGACTTTCCAAAACGGATAGTAGAGGTTGCAGAGAATCGTGGTGAACAGCATGGCCCAAGTCATGGCGATGAGCGGTCCGACCTTCCGAACAATAGTGCGGCTCTGGATCGTGTAGGCGGCACTAAAGAGCGGCGCGCCGAAGCCGACCAAAAGCGTCAGCCATCCGAAGGACAGCGTCGAGAAGTTTCCTTTGGTCATCATCAGACAAACGCCGATAAGCGCTAAAGCACAGCAAAAGATCTGCGAAGCAGTCGGCATCACGGCCGCAAACAGCAGGAGCCCCATGATACAGAAAGGCCGCGTAGCGGCGATAACTGCTGCCGTTTCTGCGTTGGAGTACTTCACACAAACATAGAAGCTGACCTGCGTGAGAAGGACCAAAACGCCAAATAGGAAGAACTGAAAGACGTTTTGTTTGTCAGCTGCTGCAAGAAAGGTTTCTTTCGGTCTTGTGGCAAGAGAAATACCGAAAAGCGCAACCGTCGTAACGACCATCGTTAAAGAAATGAATTGCGCGGGCGCCATGCGGACCGTGTGCAATAGGTATTGAGCAGCGATGTCCATAGTTCCCCAAAAGAAACCGGACAAAACGCCGCAAATGACGCCGAGTGTTCGAATATTCATGTTCGCCTCCGATGTTGTGGTTATAGTTCCTGAAAACTTCTGATCTATCGTGGACGAATAAATTTGAGCACAGGGACTAACTAAATTTGCTCTCGGATACTTAGAATCTTGAGAACGAATTTTTGTTTTGAAAGGATGAGCATCGTGCAAGAAAACCGATACTCTCGTCACGAACTCTTGAAAGAGGTCGGAGTCGAAGGCCAAAAAAGAATCTCGCAAGGCCGTGTGCTAATCATCGGCGCCGGCGGACTAGGGTCACCAGCCTCTCTGTATCTGGCTTCCTCAGGTGTAAAAAAAATCACGATTGTGGATTCCGATACGGTGGATTTAACCAATCTGCAGCGCCAGGTCATTCACAATGTGGAGCGCTTAGGTATGAATAAAGCCGAAAGCGCAAAAGTCTCTCTGGGAGCCATAAACCCCGAGGTTGAAATCGTTCCGGTAGATCACAGACCGACTCTCGAAGAATTGGAGAAGCTTGTTTCCGAATGCGATGTCGCTTTGGACTGTACCGACAATACCGAGTCTCGCTACATCTTCAATGACGTTTGCCGACGTTTCAAAAAACCGCTCGTTACGGCCGGAGTCGTGGCTTTCGACGGTCAAATCACGGTCTTCGACTTTAGAGATCCTGAGTCGGCTTGTTATGCCTGTCTTTTTCCGAACCATGAAGGCAAAGACGAGAAGGCTTCCACCAAAGGCGTTTTTGCACCCCTAGTGGGCATGCTTGGGTGTATGCAGGCCGCCGAGGCTCTTAAAATTATCGGGAAGTTCGGCGAGCCTTTAACAGGTCGTCTGTTAATGGTGGATGCCCGCACGATGACATGGTGTCAAATGAAATACAGACGCGATGATGAATGTCCGTGCTGCTCACAGGGAAGATAAACAATGAAAGTTAAAGTTCTTTATTTTGCTTCTTTGAAAGAACGTCTGCTGAAAGGCGAAGATACGGTTGAAGTGCCTGAAGATGTAAAAACCGTGGAAGATCTGATTAACTATCTGTCTGAGAACGACGCAGCGCTTAAGGCTGCTTTTGAAGAAATGCCTCGTCTGCGCTTTGCCGTGAACCAAGAAATGGCCAAAGAATCGACAGTCTTGAAGGACGGCGACGAAGTGGCCTTCTTCCCGCCGGTTACCGGAGGTTAATACTTTAGAAAGCAGAAGGGTCCGTTGTAAACGGCCTTTTTGCGGAGATTTTTAATGACAGGCGCCGGGCTCCGTCAAGAGATCGGAACGAAATCGCGGTTGACCGCAGCATTCAGGTTTGTGATCACGATTTCGGGAGCGCTCCTGTTGTCTGGTCTTTTCCATAGCCCCCAATTAGGCGGTTTTGCCGCCTTGGGGGCTTTTATGGCTCTGCTGAGTGATACCGAAAGCGACTTGATTTCGCGTCTCGGCGGTGTTGCCATTACCTTCATCGGCGTTATGTGCGCTGCACTTCTCGGTGTCGTGCTCAAGAATATGGAGTACGGCAAATGGCTCGTCATCGGACTGGTGTGTTTCGGTCAAAGCCTGATGACCTTTGCCGAGAAATTCTGGTGGCTATGGGGAAAATATGTTCTGGTTTTTCTTCTGATTTCGATATTCGATTTCACACCGGACTTGATGGCCTTCGTCGGCTACTTCATCGGTTTCAGCCTTGCGATGGCGGCAATCGTGCTCGATCACTTCGTTTGGCGCTACGAGAAGCTCTCGCTCCGCCCGATGGCACAGCTCAAGCTCGTGGAAGGCGGCAACCGCAACTCTTATGCGTATGCGCTCATTTCCATTGCTACCTTGATATGTGCTTTGGGCTGTTCATTCCTATTTGATTTTTCCGAACCTGGATGGGTCGGAATCACGGCGCTTTATTTATTAAATTCCAACGTGGCTGCGGGCTATAAACGAGTGGTCCAAAGAATTCTCGGAACACTGCTCGCTTACTTCTTAGTCATCCTTATCTTTCCGTATATTGACGATAAGTTTGTGCTTGGTGCGCTGATCGTGGCGTCTTCCGCGGGTATTCCGGTATTTGTCGGCGGGAACTACACCTGCATGACTTTCTTTATCACTTGCTACATCCTTTTTGTATTGGACTGGCTGATGCGTGCATACGGAGGAGACTATTCCATCCTTATTTGGAGGATTTGGGACACGCTGATGGCGGCAGGGTGGGTCGCACTCGGTCTTGGCGTACTTTATCTGTGGGAAAAGAGGCTGAAAAAAGCCGGTGTTGAGCCCCGTATCCCAAGAAACGAGAATTGACAAAAATTGACCCCCAAACCAAAATTAACCGTTTGAGGAAATTAAAAGTTCTTCACAGAAAATCACATAATCAGGAACGATTCCATGGCTGACGACAACAAGACAACGAACGCAACATCAACCGCAAAACCTGCTGCAGCAGAACCGACCAAGGCGGCTGCTCCGGCAGAAGCAAAACCCGCTGCTAAAGCACCGGCAAAACCTCGCACCGTTAAGGCTCCGACGATCCGCAGACCGGCTGTACGCCGCACCGCAGTTAAAGCGGCTGCCCCTGCCGCTGCAGCAAAAGAGACTTCTCTGAAGGAGGTTTCTTTAGACGATCCTTCTCTGTACATTAACCGCGACATCAGTTGGATTGAGTTCGACCGTAAAGTCCTTGAAACAGCAATGGATCCCGAGATCCCGCTGCTCAACCGTGTTCTCTTCTTGTCCATCTTCTACAACAATCTCGACGAATTCTTCATGGTTCGCGTGATGAACGTTCAGAGACAGGCCAGAAGCGGAGCCGAACCGACCGGTCCGGATAAGATGCCGCCCGCTCGTCAGCTTTCCGAAATCCGTCGTAAAGTTACCGAGATTCTCGAAGAAGCTGAAAACCTCTGGATTGATACGCTCAAACCCGAGCTCGAGAATAAAGGCATTCGTTTCTCTAAGTACTCTGCGCTGAACGCAGCACAGAAGAAGGAAATGAACCGCTATTTCGACGAAGATATTTTCCCGGTTCTGACGCCTCAGGCGGTGGACAAAGGTCGTCCGTTCCCGATGATCTCCAACACCAGCCTGAATTTCGTGATGGAGCTCGAAGCAATTGAAAGCGGTATTTCGGTTAAGAACCGTTTTGCTCGTTTGAAGTGCCCGAATAACGTTCCTCGTTTCCTGTTCGTTTCCAATAAAGACAACACCGTTACACCGGATCTGTCCTACGCCACCACTGAAGGTGTGATTGTTCTGACTGAAGATTTGATCGGCAACCGTTTGAATACGCTCTTCCCGGGATATAAGGTTAAGTCTCAGGGTCTTTTCCGTATTACCCGTAATACGGACGGTGAGATCGAAGAAGACGAAGCTGACGATCTGCTCTCTGCCGTTCGTGACTATGTCGAACAGCGTCGTTTCGGTTCAATCGTCCGTGTCGAGATTGAAAAGGGCATGCCGCAGCGTCTGCAGGACTTCCTGTATGAACACTTAGATCTTCATCCGAACCAGTTCTACCGCTGTCGTGTTCCTCTGGCCTTCTCCGAATTCGGCCGCATGATGAAGATTGACCGCTCGTCTCTGAAGTATCCGTCCGATCATCCGAAGACACCGAAGGCTTTTGAACAGGGCCGCAATTGCTTTGACGAGATCCGCAAGCGCGACATCCTTGTCTACCACCCGTATGACTCGTTTAACTGCGTGTTGGAATTCTTGAAGCAGGCAGCTTTGGATCCGAACGTTGTCGCTATTAAGCAGACGCTTTACCGCTGCGGTAGCGATTCTCCTGTTGCTAAGGCTCTTCTTGAAGCTCGTCGCCGCGGCAAACAGGTGACCGCCGTCGTTGAGCTGAAGGCTCGGTTCGACGAAGAGCAGAACATTAACTGGGCTGAAGAAATGGAACGCAACGGTGTGAACGTTGTGTACGGTTTTGCCGGCCTCAAAATTCATGCCAAGCTCTGCTTCGTTGTTCGCCGAGAAAAAGGCAAACTTGAGCGCTACACGCACATCGGTTCCGGTAACTACAACGCTGCTTCGGCCAAGATCTATACCGACTTGGGGCTCTTCACGGCCAATAAGGATATCAACGATGACGTCCAGGATCTGTTTAATGTGATGACCGGCTACGGCGTAGTCAACCACTATCGCAAGCTGCTGGTTTCTCCGCACACCTTGCGCCCCGGCATTACCAAGCTGATCCGCCGCGAAATCGACCAGCACAAGAAGCACGGCAACGGCCATATCATCATCAAGTGCAACCAGCTGGTTGACTATGAAATGGTCAAGGTTCTTTATGAAGCCAGCCGCGCCGGTGTGAAGATCGAATGTATCGTTCGCGGTATCTGCAGTCTGCGTCCCGGTTTGCCCGGCGTTTCCGATACGATCACGGTTCGCTCGATTGTCGGACGTCTCTTGGAGCATGCCCGCATCTACTATTTCCACAATAACGGGGATGAAGAGATGTACTTCGGCAGTGCCGACTTGATGACGCGTAACCTGAACGGTCGTATCGAAGTGCTGACGCCGCTCCTGCAGGAAAACCTGCGCAATAACGTCATGAATCAGATCGTGATTCCTCAGCTGAAGGACAACATTCACGCCTGGGTTATGAACTCCGACGGTTCTTACACCAAGCTGCAGCCTAAGAAGGATGAGACGGTGTACGACAGCCAGGAAGAGATTGCGAAGAAATTAAATCTCATGAAGAAATAATCTTCTGATGCGTTAACCACAAAGCTCCCGCGGTTCGATACTCGGGAGCTTTTTTGGAGTAGAGAGACATGACTCGAGACACTTCATCGCTTCAGGAAGCAAAGATGCTCCTAGAGGTTCTGAAGAGAATCCCTCTGAACCGAAAAATTTCCACGACGGATCTGCACCAGCAGCTCACGGCGGCAGGTTACGAATTGAGCCGCAGAACACTTCAGCGCTACTTGAAGGCTCTGTCTGAAAGCGATATGGGCGTACAGTGCGACGATAAGTCCAAACCTTTCGGCTATCGGCGTCTATTAAATTCCAATGACTTGGATCGCGTAGGGCTTGGTGCTGACGGCGCGCTCCTGCTTTTGCTTGCTCGAGAGCACTTGCGCTATCAGATGCCGCCGGACCTCACAAATTCGCTGTCCTATCTTTTTGATGCGGCGGAGAACTATATGCATACGGCTTCGGGATCGTCACCCGAAAAACTTTGGCTCAGCAAGGTTCGCTTCGTGAGCGGAAGTCTGCCGCTTTGTCCGCCGATGATTCGTCCCTCGATATTTAATAAAGTTTCCGAGGGCTTATTTAAACAGGTCAAACTCGATATTGTTTATTTCAAAAGCGAGAACGAAGAGGAGGTTCAGCTGCGTGTATCTCCGCTGGGCCTCGTGCAGCAAGATGTCCGGCTGTATTTAGTCTGCTGTTATGAAGACACGACGCAGATTAGAAACCTCGCTCTGCACCGTATTAAAAAGGTTGAGCTGACCACCTTCATTGCAGAAGAGCCGAAGGGTTTCGACTTGCAACAGTACGTCGACAGAAGTCCGTTCAATTACGGCAATGCACAAAAGGTATTGCTGGAGATGGTATTTAAAAACCGTCAGACCGCTTTGATTCTCAGAGAGACACCGTTTAATCGGATGCAGAAGCTGGAAGAGAGAAGAGACGGCACGTTTAAATTAACAGTAGAAGTTGCCGATACAGTTTTGCTCACCGGATGGATCGAAGCCTGGCGAGAGAAGGCCGGCATTATTTCGGTAAAGAAAACGCCGATCCAATAGACAACAAAAATCCCGCTGCAGCAGCGGGATTTTTGTTGAAGATTCAAGAAGAATTATTCGCGGTCCGTACGATAGAAATATTTCTGATGACGGCTGTTTCTTCTTTGATCGTATGCGTAACGGATCCAGGCTTCAGAGAGAGATTCTCCGTCTCTCCAATTGAAAGTACGAACGCCTGCCCAAAGCTTCGGATTCCACATGGGTTCGTCAGGAATGCGGATGAACGCATTTAAGCTCGGATATTCCTTAGGATTCTGTTTCATCATGACGGTCTTGCAGTCGCGCACAAAGTCGCCGTAGAAGTCGTCTACGAAGCGGTCAAATTTGGAGAAGTCGATTGTGACGTCTTTGCCGCCGTTCGGAGAGGGCTCAACGAGAAGAATCGGAGAACCGGTGCTGTTCTTAGCGAGGCGAAGCGTGATGCCGCCGTAGGTTTCGTAAACGCTCTTGGAATAATCCGGAGTTGTTTGTAAGAAATCCTCGGCGATCGGATTTAAACGGGGTTTGCGAAGCCAGGGCTTGTTCGGGACATTCGGTCCGGAAACAACCATGGTGCGCGGATCGGCGAGAACTTCGGGCGGAACATTCAAATCTTTGGAATGAACCATTTCCTCGAAAGCATGCTTGTCTGCATTTTTCTGCATCAGATCGAGGATTGCCCAAACTTCAGGAAGATTTTCTGCAGGCAGATCGAACTCATCAACATAGCCGAACTTAGCGCTTTCTTCCTTGTAATTCGGACGCTGATCCAAGGCATGCATTACTTTCCAAGAACGACCTTGAGAAGCGGATGGAATCGGCCATTTGGGTTCTTCATGTTCTTGGCCATCAGAGGCCGTATCCATCCGAAGTTCGCTTTCCGTGTCGTAGACGGGAACCTGATAAATATTCGGGTTGTGTTTGGGCGACAGAGGTCTGTTTTCCTGCGCTTTTTGGGCCTGAGCAGAAGCAACCGCGTTGTCTACGGCGCTCTGAATAAACGAGTCGTGCAGGGCCTTTTCATTCTTACTTGCATTTCGGCCGCGCATCGTTCTTTGGAAGAGAGAGTTTCTGCGGTTTCCTTTGTCGCGTTGCTGGAAGTTTTCGCGTCGGCTGTTGTTTGAAGAAAATTCGGAATGAGAAGCGGGTGTTTCAAACGCAGGCTCTTTGACTTCCGGAGCGCGACGGGTTTCCTGATCGGCAGTTTCAGGCGTCGGACTAAAGACCCGGGGCTCGTTGTTGAAAGCCGGCGCCGGTGCGGGTGTTGGAACGGCTGGTGCAGGAACGACGGGTGCAGGAGAAGCTGCTTCTGCGGTTTCAGAAGGGCGTTTCTTTAATTGGAGTTTCGGTCTTCTAGGGGCTTCAGCGGCCGGAGATTCAATAGGAGAGGAAGTTTCTACAGGGGTTTGTGTTGTCGGAGCCGTCTCAGCTGCTTGTGTAGCCTGGGACTGAGCGTTTGCGATCGCCGTTGCTTTTGTCTTTTCGTAATCTTTTACCCAATTGTATAGGCTAACAATATTGATGCCTAAGTCAGCAGCTACGGCAGCCGCCTTTTCTTTGCCTTCTACAACTCGCAGAGCTGCATGATGTTTAAATGAAGGATCAAAAGTTCGACGTGTTCTTTTTTGTTCCATAAACAGCGTTTCTTAAGTATTGCCGTCATTGGGAAGTTTTCTATCCATAAGCATTAGGAAAACGGCTTTCGATTAAATAAAAAGGAAAGACGAACGGGAAATCGAAACGTTAATAAAAACTTTCGTAGAGATAGACGGCGACGTGTCTTCGGAAGGAATTGTACCTTTATTTAGGTAAAAAGAGTTTAAAAATTAATCAAAAAACTGCGTTATTTCTTATTCTGGGCTTGATTTTCTGAGATTACAGGGAGGTCTCAAAATCAAGCGGAAGAGTTCTTAAAACAGAAAGTTTCCTTTCGAAGAGATTAATTTCCTAGGGAAACCACCTAAAAAATCACTCGTTTTTATGTATGGTTCCTCTTCAAAATGACGCCATTCTCCTTTTTGCTTTTATTTAGTTTTATTAAATATCGTTATGACAACTAAGAACTCAGTCTTTGGGAAGCTGACTGTTGTAGCAGCCCTTTGTTCTTCTGCCATCATGTGCGCATCAACCGCTTCTGCCGCCGGCTTCCAGCTGACCGAACAGAGCGTGGCAGGTATGGGTCGTGCTCACGCCGGCGCCGGTATCATCGGTGATGACGTTTCTGCGATTCACTTCAACCCTGCCGGCATGACCCTTTTGCATGGTCTTCAGACGACTGTGGCAGGCACGTATGTTTCCTTGGATATTGATTACAAAGGGTTGAACGGTGCAACAGAAAACGGTCGTGATAAGCCGGCCAGTATTCCTGCCGCATATCTTTCCTATCAGGTGAACGACTCTTTATGGTTGGGTTTAGCGATTACTTCCCCTTATGGTATGCGTATTCGTTACGGCAACGGATGGGCTCAAAGAGAACGTGGAATCAGTGGGTCCGTGACAACGGTTGATATCAACCCGAGTATTGCATGGAAGGTAAATGAATACGTTAGCATCGGCGGCGGTGTATCTGCTCTTTGGACTCATTCCAAGATTAAGAGCGGAATTCCCAAAGGCATGCACGCTATGGGAAAAGACATTCCATTGGGCGGAGAATTTGAGTATAAAGGTTCCGATTGGATGTTTACATACAATCTTGGGTTGATGGTAAACCCGACAGAAGATTTACGTTTTGGTGTTTCCTACCGCTCTTCAGCTCATGTGACAGCACGTGGTGATTACTACATCCGTGGAAACGCATTGATGAATGGAGAAGGAGACGGAAAAGGCCGTTTGCAGACGCCAGAGACTGTCTATATTTCTGCAACATGGAAACCAGTCCAGAAGTTGAGACTTTCAGGTTTGGCCCGTTGGGCAAATTGGAAAAAATTCGAAAACATGCGTTTCAGCATGGACGACGGCAGTAACCTTAAAGCGAATTCTGATGCAATACAATGGGGAATGTATCAAGGTTTCACCCCCGAACAGCTAGGGTATCTAACAAAAGCTGGACAAGGCGTTTTGGGTAACGTCTCTATCCACAATGACTGGAAGGCTGCCTGGTTATTCTCCCTGGGTGCAGATCTAGACATTACTGACCAGTGGACTATTAGAGGAGGTATAGCACTGGAAACTGATCCGATTAAGCACCAACAGCTCAGAACTGCTTTGATTCCGGATACGAAACGTCTTTGGCTGACCTGCGGTTTATCTTGGAAACCCACGCCTAAATGGCAAGTTGATATGGCCTATGGTCATATTCGTGGTATCGGACATAGAGACCTGTATGAAAGCGAGAGTAGCAACGTAAAAGTTGGCAAGTTTGAAAAGATGAATGCTTGGATGGCCGGCGCTGCCGTCACCTATCGCTTCTAATTTCAACTCTTTTCTTCAACAAAAAATCCGGTTTTGGCCGGATTTTTTGCTTAGTGGCGTGGGTATCGAAGCAATAAGCTGATAAAGACAATGGCGGAAATAAAGCTCAGAACGCTTCCTGGAAGGGCGCTGAAATTTGCAAATCCGTAATGCCTGATTGCTTCGCCGCCAAGGAAAGCACCGATCGCATTAGCGCCGTTGTAGGCGATCTGCCCTAAGGCCGCAAGAATTACCTTAGCGTCTCCCGCTCCGGCAATAATCAGTGCTTGCATTGGGCCGGCAATGAAGAAATAGCCGAAAGCGGCAAGCGCCATGGAAGTTAGTGCAATCCAAGCAACGTCGGAGTAGAAGAGAGCGCCTAAGACGGCGATGGCAATCAGCGTTTGGCCGACGCAGACCAATGCAACATCTGAATAATATTTTGTCAGCGGAGCCGAAACGATGTTTCCGATAAACATGGCAGCTCCTGCTAAGAACATGATCAAAGTCATGGATGCAGCCGACATGTGAGCAACCGTTGCCATGATCGGGTCAACGTAGGAGTAGTAGGCATAGAAGCCCGCGCTTCCGATAGCAACTCCGGAAAGAATGAACCAGGGATGCCAACTTTTGAGCGTTGAAAGCTCGTTGGTGAGGGGCTTCTTAACAACAGGCATTGAGGGAAGCCAGCGAGTTAAAGCTAAGATTAAAAGTAATGCTAAGATAGCAATAAACCCGAATATCAATCTCCAGCTCAAAGCAAAACCGATTAAAGAACCGAGCGGGACGCCGACTAAGTTGGCAGAGGTTTGACCTAAGACCATTAGAGTAACGTCTCGGGAGGCTTTGCCCGGCTCGGCCAGGCGTTCACATACGACAGCACTTAAAGCAAAGAAAATTCCATGAGGAGAGCCCGATACAAAGCGAGCCGCCAGCATCATGATGTCGTTCTGAGCAAGAGAAGCACCTAAATTTCCGCAAAAGATCAGACCGGCTGCGATTAGAAGTGTAGTTTTGAGATTGGCGTTGCGCCCGAATGCTAATAGACCGACGATGCCTGCGCAGACGCCTGCTGCATAAGCAGAGATGTAAAGGCCGGCTTGAGGGATCGTGACGTGGAAATCATTAGCGATTGCCGTTAAAACCGGTACGATTCCGAGTTCAGCGACGCCGAGACAAAAGGTTCCGATGCAAAGCGCTGCGATATGTTTATTAAGCTGCATAGTATTTTCTTGATGATTGGGATTTACTTTATGCAAACTCACGATAAAAAATAAAAGGCCTGCTCTAAATCGGGAAAGAAGATTCAGAGCAGGCCGAAGCTTTAGTGAAATTATCAGACAGCAGCCATTAATTCCACTTCAAGTCGGTAGCCGAAATGCAGCTCTTTGACAGGAACAACGACTCGAGCCGGTCGAGCAGATTTGAATCGCTCGCTGTAAAGACGATTGATTTCGGGCCAATCATTAAGATCAGCAATGTAAATGCGGCAGTTCACAACTTTATCTAAAGAACTTTCGCATTCTTTAAGGATTGCTTCAATGACGTCGAATACGGCGTCAAATTGTTCCTTGACGCTGGCGCCCGGTTTCACGCGCATCGGGAGAACGCCGGAAACATAAGCGGCGCCGTTAAAGATAACGGCATGCGAATAATGGCCGTTGGGAGGCGGCAAAGAGGAGAGAATGACCTCTCTCATAATGAAACTCCTTTCGGCTGCCAGCCGTAGATTCGGTTCCAAATATCTACAATCTTGCCTTTGCGGACAACGAAGTACTGAGGATGCTGAGCCGCCATGGCGCAGGCATGATTCGGAAGAATTCTGAGACGAGTTCCGATCGGGAAATCTTTTGGATCAACTAAGCGGCCGTCACGGTGCGTAAGGATTCCGTGTTCTTGGTTAGCGGAAGCGACGATAAGATCATCAATCGGGTTGCCGTCGATGTCGCAAACCAAACCGTATCCCTGATCGACAGCCTGAGCAGCGGTGCCGCGGTCGCGGGAAAGAGCCATCCAGCCGCCGTCGGTGATGACCCAACCTTTTTCTTTTTGATGTCCTGTAACTTCAACTAACAGCGACAAAGCGATTTGATCAATCGTGCAAACTTTCAATCCTGCCATCACGAGGTCAAAAAGGCAGTAAACGCCGCAACGGACTTCAGTAACGCCTTCCCAAGATTCAGCAAAGACTGCTGTAGGGGTTGAACCTGCAGAGATAATCTTCGGTTCAAATCCTGCCTTGCGAAGACGGTCAGCGCAATGGACGAGAGAATCTCTTTCGTTTTCCTGAGCTTTGAGACAAGCAGCCTGTCCGACACATTTATAAGAATCTCCGGCGTGCGTAAGAACACCTGCGAAATAAGCTTTACCTTGAAGAATTTTTGCGATTTCGATCAGATCATCTGAGTCGGGTTTAACGCCGGACCTGTGTCCGTCTACATCGATTTCAATCAGAACGGGACACGGGATTTTTCTTTCTTCGCAGTAGGCACTAAATTGCTCTGCGGTTTCTTTGTTGTCAAGGATGACTTTCAAGTCGCAGCCGGCTTCTCGTAAATTAACGGCGCGTTCGAATTTTCCGGGAGAAATGCCGACGGCGTAAATAAGATCAATGACACCGAGGTTAAAGAAATATTCGGCTTCTAATAAAGTGGAAACAGTTGCGGGACCGGAAGGTGAGGTCATTTGAGTCCTGGCAAATTCAATGCATTTTCCGGTTTTGAGGTGAGGGCGGAGCGCTACATGCAGACGTTCTGCTTTTTCCTTCATCCAATTACAGTTCCGAGTGAACTTGTCTAGGTCAAGGAGAAGGGCCGGGGTTTGAACGGTTTTGAGATTCACGATTGCTCCCAGAGATTGTTATTTTGATGGCAGTCATTTTAAAACAGCACTCGAAGTCAGAGGAAGGAGCAGTTGTTGCGTAAGTGAAAACTAGGAATCTGCTTCAGGCCAGAACCGAATGAGTGCTTTTGCCGAAGAGACGAAGTGATAAACGAAGCAAGCTAAATATATGCGATAGATCTAATTTATTCATTTTAAAATGAAAAACCGAGCATTTTAGCTCGGTTTTCCGAAATTCTTGGTGCCTAGGGAGAGATTCGAACTCTCACGCTTATTAGGCGGGGGATTTTGAGTCCCCTGTGTCTACCATTTCACCACCTAGGCATTTTCTCTGTGGTGCCGGTAAGAGGAGTCGAACCTCCGACCTTCGCATTACGAATGCGCTGCTCTACCAACTGAGCTATACCGGCACACAGGAGATGCGATTATATAGAAAAAGACTTTTTTGTGCAATTCGTTGCCGGAGGGAGGTTTACTCGGAAAATTCGAGGAAGCTGACCTCGGAAGTAGTTGCCCATATGAAACCTTCTTGGAAGGAAAGGTTAGGATCGGAGAACGCATCAAGATTAAGAACGTTACATCAGTACTCGAAGAATGTGCTCGGATACTTAACCTGGCCCGCAGCTCGTGAAGCTGCTCCCGGCGTTAACTCTTTCACCATACAAAACTCTGGTTGAACCTCAAAAGGAAAAACAATGCCGAAATCCTCGGCCCTTCTATAGCCGAACCGGGGATAGTAATGCTTGTGACCTAAAACTAGGACGGTTTCGAAATTAAGTTCAGCGGCGTGTTTGTGAGCCTCTTCAATTAACGCAGCTCCGATGCCCTGTCTCTGAAAATCCGGACGAACTGCTAGGGGTGCGAGACTCAAAGTCGGAATGGAACCGGCCTTTGAGAGGATTTCAATCTCTGTGAGCAGAATGTATCCGACGAGTTCGCTGCCAATCCACGCAGTCAAAGATAGCTCAGGGATGAAGCCTGGAGAAGAAAGAAGACGTTTGACTAAGAACTGCTCGCGATGGTCGCTTTCCTGCACAGGGGCAAAAGCCTCCTCAATCAACCGGCATATCGCCGGCAGATCATGAGGTTCCTGCTGCTTAATACTTATCGAGTTGATATCCATTTTCTCTCTTGCCGCTGTCGATTCGGAATGGAATGATACTGAGGAAATCAAATTTCTTTTTAGAGTAATGAGAGACGGAAATCTTCATGATTTTTGAGGATTTCTCGGACAAAATTAGACTTAAGCAAAGTTGACGCGAGATGGCTATCTTGCCTGATTCAAAATCCCCGATGCTGTGGTATCTTTAGAAGACTTATCGAGAAATGAATGAACACAGACGCACATTCCTTAGAGTTTCATCTCGCTGACGAAGAAGCAACGTCAGAACTGGGCGCTCGGCTGGCTCGAGCCTTGGACTCCGTTAAATCCGAAATCCTGGAAAAAGGACTCAATATCAAGTTAGTCGGAGATTTAGGCGCCGGTAAAACCTACCTGATGCGTTCCGCACTGCGCGCCCTCGGATTCGAGGGCCGAGTAAAAAGTCCTACCTTCTCTTTATTGGAGACCTATAAAGTCGACGGTTTTACGGTCAATCATTTTGACTTCTATCGTTTTGAAGACCCCGTTGAGTTTGAGGAGGCCGGTTTCCGTGAGAACTACGGCCCCGGTAGAGTAGTGGCGTCCGAGTGGACATCCAAGGCAGGGCCTTTTGTTCCTCAGCCGGATCTGACCATTACGCTTAAGAGTGAGGGAGAGGGCCGTGTCTGTGATATTTCCGCAGATTCTGCTCTCGGCAACCAAGTTTTAGAAGTACTCAAAAAATAATGAACACTCGCAGGTCGTTTCTGGAAGGAGCCGGCGGCGCTCTTTTGCTTTCTTTTGTTCCCTGGTCTCCGGCGTACGGAGCCCAAGTAGTCGACGTTCGTGCGTGGCCTGCGGAGGAATACACCCGCATCACGATCGAGCATGATGCGCCGATGAAGTTCAAATACTTTGTTTTGCGTAATTCTGATCCGGTTAGATTGGCCGTAGATATTGACGGTTTGCTTCTTACCGATAAGCTCAAACAGATCATTCAAAAAGTTAAGCCCAACGACCCGTACATTTCCAGAATTCGAGTCGGTCAGAACAGACCGAACGTGGTTCGTATCTCGATTGATTTCAAGACGGATGTTGATCCTCAGGTTTTTTCTCTGAAACCGGCCGGACAATACCGATATCGCTTGGTTTTTGACATCTACCCGGCAACTCAAAAAGATCCTTTGATGGCCATCATTCAAAAGGAAGAATCCGAGCCTGACGCGATCAAGAGCTTGTTGGCGCAAGTGGCCGAGGGTCAGAAGCGAATGGAGGAGAACAGGGCAGATTCGGGAGAAGTCGATCAGCTGGGCCAGATTTTGGCCGGCATTGCCGACGGCTCGCTTGCTCCGATGCGCCCGGATGAAGAACCGAAAGGATCTTCAAAGCCTGCGCAGAAGAAGCCCACTCAAAAGAAACCGGAAACTCAGCTGGCCCAGACAAAGCCTTCGAAGACGAAACCGGCCCGCTCTCCGAGAGTCAGAACCTTGGTCATCATGATTGACCCGGGACACGGCGGAGAGGATCCGGGCGCTATCGGAAGAAGACATCGAACAAGAGAAAAAGACGTGGTGCTGGCTGTCGCCCGTATCCTGCGCCAGGAACTCAACGAGATTGAAGGCGTTAAAGCGCTCCTCACCAGAGACGGAGACTATTTCGTTCCGCTTCAACGAAGAGTTCAGAAGGCGCGTGCGGCAAAAGCAGACTTCTTTGTTTCAATTCACGCTGACGCTTGGGTCAAGCCGACCGCAAGAGGATCGTCCCTTTACGTCCTGAATACCAGAGGTCAGGTTTCTACGGCAAACCGCTGGCTCGCCCGCAAGCAAAACGATGCCGACTTGATCGGCGGTGTTAACTTGAGCAATAAAGACAAGCAGATTGCCCGCATCCTGATGGATATGTCTATGACATCTCAGGTTTCGGACAGTATGGTTTATGGAGCCCGAATTCTGAATGAGCTCTCCAGAATCAATCAGCTGCACCGTGGAAAGGTCGAACAGGCAAACTTCGCGGTCTTAAAGGCGCCGGATATTCCGTCGGTGCTTGTGGAGACCGCCTTCCTGTCTCATCCCGAAGAAGAAAAGAAACTTCGTACAAGAGCCTTCCAGCGCAAGCTGGCTTGTGCCATCGGCAACGGAATTCTGAAAGGTTTCGGTCACAAATCAAGGCTAGGTTAGTGATTCTCCTTAGATGAATCTTAACTTTTCTTGATTGATATCAAGTTACTCGAGTAGGTGCCGGAACGACAATTTCCTTGAAGTTCAAAAACAACTCAAGGAGAAAAAACATGACAACACGTCGTTCCTTTTTAGCAGCTTCCACTGCAGCCGCTGCAGGTGCATTCATTTCTAAAGGCGCATCGGCAGCCGATGTCGCTACAACCCAACTTCCCGCAAAATGGGATGCAGAAACCGATGTCTTAGTCGCAGGATCCGGTATTGCGGGTATGTCCGCCGCTATTTCAGCTCTTGATAAAGGCGCCAAGGTCCTCGTGATGGAAAAAGGCAAGAACTACGGCGGCTGCGCCATCATTAACGGCGGCATTATTGCGTTAGGCGGCGGAACAAGAACACAGAAAGAGCACGGCGTAGAGGACTCACCCGAGAAGCTCTACAAAAAGCTGACAAATCCGGCACATCACGAATATCGAAAGAACACACCGGAACTCGTCAAGAAGTATTCTGAATGGTGCCCTGGAACTCAGGTTTGGTTGGAAGAACACGGCGTTAAATTCCTTCCGACATTTACACGGCCCGGTAAGTACGACTCTCAGCATCACGAGTCTTACCATCACATTTGGTGGAAAGACTCCGGAGAAGGCGGACGCAAACCGCAGCCGACAGGCGGATTCATGACCGGACGAGGCATCATGATGCCTTACTACGAATATTTCACAGGTAAAGGCGGTCAGATTTTCTTGGAACACAAAGTCGTAGACGTCTATGTAAACGACCAAGGTGCCGTCGTCGGAGCTAAGGTACAAAAGCCCGACGGTTCGATTATGAATGTTAAGGCCAACAAGGGCGTAGTCCTTGCCGGCGGTAGTTGGAAAGCAAATCCCGAACTCAGACGCCTGACCGATCCTCGCTTCACGGAAAACATGATTTCCACGGGTTACCCGTTCGTTGCCCCGGACGGCAGTGCAATTCTTGCAGGTATGAGAGCAGGCGGAATGTATGTCGGCGACCGCTGTGAAGATACACCTCATCTTCGCCGCAAATTCGGTACTGCACACTATGGCTTCCCGAAAGGCAGCAAGTACGGTGCTCCGGGCCTCGGAATTTCCGGTCCGCGCTGGGCTGAAGTGATCTTTACGAATAAATCCGGCGACCGCTTTGTGAAGGAACTCGACAAGGCTAACTTGGGCGGCTACACCTTCTACGACGCAGCGCTTGCACAGCCTGAGCAGTTCCTGTGGACGGTGTTCGATGACGCAACCGCTAAGAAATACCATTGGGACACGAAGGCTCCTAGTTGTGAAGAGGGTTACGCCTTTACAGCTCCGACGATTGCCGAATTGGCTAAGTTAACAAATCAGCCGAACTTAGAGCAGACGGTGGCTCGTTATAACGGCTTCGTAGACGCCAAGAAAGACGATGACTTTGATAAACCCGCTGAAAGCTTGACTAAGAAGATCGAACAGGGTCCTTTCCACGCGGTACGCTTAGTCCTCTGTGTCCACAATCTCACGGGTGGCCTGGCCATTAACGACAACGCTCAAGTTCTTGGTCAAGATATGAAACCGATCAAGGGTTTATATGCCGCAGGTGAAACAGCCGGAGGTCTGTACGTCGGCAATGGTATGCCTCGTGCCATCATGCCGGGACGCTGGGCCGGCGAACATGCAGCAGCCAACTAACTGACAACAGAAAGAAGCCGGCGGGAAACCGTCGGCTGATAAAAAATGAAGACAATAAAAGTTATCTTGCCCGCTTTGCTTTCTTTTTTTCTAGCCGGTGCCGTATTTGCTCAGAATGCACCCGAAGCAATGAAAAAAGAGCAATGCCTGGCCTGTCACGGACCGACATTTGACGAATTGATTAAGAAAAATGTTCAGGCTCAGTCTGATAGCGGTCCCGTAAATCCTCACGTATGGATTCCACATGCCGGAGGTCCGGAAAAAGCAGCAACGGAATGCATTGACTGTCATGCTCAGCATTCGATACCCCCGAAACCGGGATACAAGGATACCAGTGCATCTCTTGAACCTTGTTACGCCTGTCACCATAATTATCAATTGAAGAAGTGCTCCTCTTGCCACGGTGACAAAAACTAAATCAACAGCATGTTCCGATCGTTATTTGCCTTTGTTTTTTCAATCTTCATTTCCGTATCGGCGGCCGCAAATGCAGAGCCGCCGATAACGATCGGACTTATTCATTTTTCCCCGCCTCTGAGCACTGACATGGACTTCGGTCCGACGCTCAAACATCTCCAAGCATTTTTTGCCCCTCGAAAAGTCGTTGCTAAGGTTTATCAGTCACCTGAACTGGAGAAAGCTGTAGAGCAGGGCAAGATCGACTTCTTTTTTGCAAGCTCCGGATTCTTTTATCGGATGCAACCATTCGGGGCCCGAGACCTAGCCACGATTGTGACTGCGGCCAAAACTAAGCCAAACTTCGGGACTGCAGGCGTCTTTTTTACGCGCCGGGACCGAAAAGATATTAGTAAGTTTGAAGACATGAAAGGTAAAGTCCTGGTAGCCAACTACGAGACGGCTTTTCACGGCTATCGAACGGGTATGGCAGAACTTGAGAACCGCGGTTTTAACCACGAAAAATTCTTCAAAAAAGTTATTTTTGCTGGAGAAAAAGCCTCTGCGATTATCAACGACATCATTGCAGGCTCAGGCGACATGGGTTTTGTCAGAGCGTGTTGGCTGGAAGAATACGAACTTCAGAACATCTCGGTGATGGATAAACTCAAGGTCATCGGTGCAAAACCGGGCCCAATCAAATGTCTGCATTCCACGCGGGCCTATCCGAACAACACGTTCGCAGCCACGTACAAAGTAGATCCTGAATTGGCTAGAGAGATGACACTCGCGTTGTTGTCTATGAAGCCGGAGAAAGACGGGCAGGCATGGTCGATTGCGACCGACTTTAAACCGGTAGACGATCTGTACAGATCGCTTAAAGTTGGACCTTATCAATATCTTCGAGAGTGGTCGGTAAAACGGGTGCTGACTGAGTTTTGGCCGGCGTTTCTTATTGTCATTCTCGGAATCGTAGGACTTGTAGTCCATAGTTGGCGCGCCCAGAAGCTCGTTGATCGTGCGACCACAAGACTCTTGGCGGCTGAAGAGAGCAGAAGAAGAACTTTGGAAAAATCCAGAGAGCTTGCAGAAAAAATAGAGGCCCAGCAAAAGATCAACCTTGTGGGACAGCTCTCTTCGATGTTCGCGCATGAGATGAATCAGCCTTTGGCGGCATGCAAATATTTTGTAGACGGGCTGAAGGCACTGCGTAAACAAAAGAGAGTTCCGGACGAAGAAATGCTTGACTTTAGCCTCGGACAGATGGAGCACGAACTAAAACGCGCTTCTCAGATCGTCAACAAAGTACGCGACTACTCTAAAAAGACCGTGACAAGAGAAGCCCGAGTGGATTTAACAAGCATCGTTCAAGAAATCACGCAAACGCTGAAGGTGAAATTTAACAACACCGTCGTCGTAGATGTTAGGTGCGCGCCTGACGTTGATGTTGAAGGCGATCCTGTGGAGACGGAAATTCTTTTCTGGAATCTTCTGAAAAATGCAATGGAAGAGAGCCAAAAAGTGGAATGTCCTGAGGTTTGGGTCGTATTGAAGACGGATGAAGACTCGGCAATTCTGACGGTAGAAAACAGCGGCAGGAAACTCTCTGCGGAAGATGTCGCGAAGCTCGGTACGCAAACCTTTAAGAGCGAAAAGTCCGAAGGATTGGGCTTAGGTCTGGTTGTCGTCAGATCCATACTGGAGGCGATGAACGGCGCCATCCAATATGCTCCGCGTGATCAAGGCGGCTTGAAAGTAACTGTACGTCTGAAGAGAAAAATATGACCATCGATGCCGGTATTAAAAAGAGATTTCTCATTCGAATCGTCGACGACGACGTCGGTGTCAGAGCAGGCCTGACGTTTCTTTTGAAATGTCTCGGATGGAGTTCCGTGGATTACCTTTCTGCAGAAGAATTCCTTGAGAAAGACAATATGCTCATACCCGGATGCATTCTGCTGGACATCCGTATGCCCGGCATGTCTGGGCTGGCGCTGCAGCAAAAACTTTTTTCGGACGGTGTTCAGCTTCCGGTTGTCATTATCACAGGGTACGCAGACGTAGAAACCGCTGTTCGTACCTTGAAACGCGGCGCCTTTGATTTTCTGGAAAAGCCAATTGAAGCCGAAAAGCTTGATGCGGTCCTCGAAAACTGTTGGAATCGATGGAATGTGAAGAACAGCGGACAAAGTCCTCAGAAAATCGCCGCCATCTTTCATGAAATGAGTGAAAGAGAAAAAGGCATTGTCCGACTCTTGGTCCAGGAACTGACGAGCAAACAAATCGGGGACCGGTTGGGACTTTCGGAACGAACGGTTCAAGGTCATCGGCTGAATCTTTACAAAAAATTCGGAGTGCATACTCGCGATGAATTGCTGTCTTGCTTGAAAGTGATGGAAGAGCTTTCAGACTAACGAGATGTGAAACGCAAAATATTGCTACAGCTCAGCTTTGTTATTGAAGCGGCCGATCGTATTTGGTTAGAATTAACAGATTACGGATTCGGTCAAGAATCCCTTTGGATTAATATTCGGAGATCAAAACATGGCTCTCGTGTCGTTGCGTCAACTCCTTGATCACGCAGCAGAAAATAACTACGGTATTCCGGCTTTCAACGTTAATAATCTTGAACAGGTTCAGGCCATCATGCAGGCTGCGGACGAGGTCAACGCGCCCGTCATCATGCAAGCTTCTGCCGGCGCTCGCAAGTATGCCGGTGAAATTTTCCTTGAGCACCTGATTAAGGCCGCTATTGAATCCTATCCGCATATTCCGGTCTGTATGCATCAAGACCACGGCCAGAGCCCGGCCGTTTGCCAAGGCGCCATCAATCTCGGCTTCTCTTCCGTGATGATGGACGGCTCTCTGATGAGCGACGGCAAGACGATTTCTACATTTGACTACAACGTCAACGTCACCAAAGAAGTCGTCAACATGGCTCATAAGGTCGGTGTCTCCGTGGAAGGTGAACTCGGATGCCTCGGCTCTTTGGAAACCATGAAGGGCGACAAAGAAGACGGCCACGGTACCGACGCTGAAATGACACGCGACCAGCTTCTGACTGATCCGGATCAGGCAGCTCAGTTCGTCGAAGAAACTCAGGTTGACGCATTGGCCATCGCTATCGGTACCAGTCACGGCGCCTACAAGTTCACTCGCAAACCGACAGGAGACATCCTTTCGATTCAGCGCGTGAAAGAAATTCATGCTCGCATCCCGAATACACACCTCGTGATGCACGGTTCTTCTTCCGTTCCTCAGGAATATCTGGAAGAAATCCGTAAGTACGGCGGCCAGTTCCGCACAACTTACGGCGTTCCGGTTGAAGAAATCGTTGAAGCCATCAAGTACGGCGTTCGCAAGGTCAACATCGATACTGATATTCGTTTGGCTATGACAGCAGCCGTCCGCAAATACTTTGTTGAAAATCCTGAAGCATTCGACCCGCGTGCTTACCTGAAGGCTGCTCGCGCTGCTTCCGTTGAAATGTGCAAGTCTCGCTACATTGCTTTCGGCTGCGAAGGTCAGGCTTCCAAGATCAAGCCGCTGCCGCTTCCTGAAATGGCTCGCCTCTACAGCGAAGGCGTTTTAAGACAGAAAGTCAACGATTAATTTCGACTTTTTTCACGGACCGCTTCGGCGGTCTTTTTGTTGGTGCCTGTATCCTTGCTAAGATTTCAGGCACGATCAATGAGAAGAGAACAACATGGAAAAACACCAGCCGAAAGACGCCTCCGAACTCAAAGGCAAGACCGGATTACGCCGCCTGATGAATGCAGCCAAGTATTCAGCTCAGGGCTTCCGGGGGGCTTGGCAGACAGAAGAGGCTTTCCGCCAAGAGGCGATTTTGGCTTGCGTCATGCTGCCTGTCGCGGTTCTTCTTCCGGTGACAACTGTTGAGAAACTTTTGCTGATCTTGGGACTTTTCATCGTTCTTATCGTTGAGATTCTGAATTCTGCGATCGAAGCAGTGGTGGATCGTTTCGGCGGAGAAATTCATCCTCTGTCAGGCAAAGCCAAAGACTTAGGAAGCGCGGCCGTTTTATTGGCTCTGACGATCTGCGCAATCATTTGGTGCACGATACTGTTCACGAACTTTATTCTCTAAGTATCGTTTTTCAAAAAATTTTTCGATAAATAAAAACGCCGGCTGCTTAAGAAGAACAGCCGGCGTTTTCACAAGAGGAAAACTTAGATTTCCTTGGCCAGGGTCTCAGCTAAACCGATATAAGTGGCGGGGGTGAGTTTCTGCAGAGAGGCTTTGGCATCTTCAGGAATGTCCAGCGTTGCAACGAACTCGTGGATGGTTTCAGGGCTGATGCCTTTACCGCGGGTAAGGGCTTTGAGCTGTTCGTACGGATGAGGAACACCGTAACGGCGCATCACGGTCTGAATGGCCTCCGCCAAAACTTCCCACGACTGATCTAGGTCAGCGGCAATGGCCTCTTCGTTCAGACGGAGCTTGTTCATGCCGCGTTCCAGAGAGGTGTAACCGACAATGCTGTAGCCGAAAGCAACGCCCAGGTTTCTGAGGACGGTAGAGTCGGTCAGGTCGCGCTGCCAGCGGGAAATCGGGAGTTTCTGAGCAAGGAAGGTAAAGAAGGCGTCAGCCATGCCGAGGTTGCCTTCGGAGTTTTCGAAGTCAATCGGGTTGACCTTATGCGGCATTGTGGAAGAACCGACTTCGCCTTCTTTGAGCTGCTGCTTGAAGTAGTTCAGGGAGATGTAGCCCCAGATATCGCGGTCCAAGTCGATCAGGATCGTGTTGGCACGAGTAATGGCATTGAAGAGTTCAGCCATGTAGTCATGCGGTTCGATCTGAATCGTGTAAGGATTGAATGTCAGGTGCAGACGGTTTTCCACGACATTGCGTGCGAAAGCAGGCCAGTCTTTGTCCGGATAAGCGATCGTGTGGGCATTGTAGTTGCCGACGGCGCCGTTCATCTTGGCGAGCAGCTTAACTTTTTCGATGGCCTGGACGGCAAACTCGAGACGTGCGGCTACGTTGGCCATTTCTTTACCGACGGTTGTCGGAGAAGCATGCTGGCCGTGTGTGCGGGACAGCATGGAAACGCCGGCCCATTCATGAGCAAAACCCTTGAGCTTGTCGATGATCATCTGAAGGTGAGAACAGATGAGCTGACGGCCGGAAGAAAGCATCAAAGCGTGAGAAGTGTTGTTGATGTCTTCAGAGGTGCAGCCGAAATGAACGAATTCGCTGGCGGCAGCCAGATGTTCATTGACGGTCATCTTGCTCTTGATCCAGTACTCAACGGCTTTAACGTCATGGTTGGTGGTTTTTTCGATGTCTTTGATCGCCTGGCAGTCGGCAACGGAGAAGCTGCTGACTAATCCGCGAAGATAAAGTTTGTCTTCTTCGGAAAGATCTTTAAGTTCGGGCAGGTTGAATTCGGAAAGGGCGATGAGCCATTCAACTTCAACCGTGACACGAGCACGCATCAGTGCAAATTCGGAAAAGATGTCGCGGAGTTCGGCAGTTTGGCGTCCGTAGCGGCCGTCGAGGGGAGAGATTGCGGTAAGAGCAGACAGTTCCATGACGATGAAATTCATAGAGAAATAAAAAGGAGTCAACATTTTAGCAACTTGGAATGAGTAGGACGGATTGTTCTAATTTTTAACGGCTAAGTATGAGCTTTTGTGAGGATGACGAGCCGAGCAAAAGAAAAGCCGCCGGAGAAAAACTCGGGCGGCCTTCAAGAAAGTAAAAAGTTATAGTACGACAGGTGTGTTGGGCACCGGATCCTGAACGGGTTTGTTCGGGAAAGGCTTAGACAAAATCGCGGCCAGTGATCTGAAGGCCTGACAAACACCTTCCTCGAACTTCTTATCAGCAAAAGCGATTTCCATCTGTTTGACGATGTCATCCAGCTGGGTTTGCCTCACCTCTCGTGCTGCACCTCGGTCTAAATAAATTTCGATGGCACGGTCCGAAAGGTTTAAATAAATCAGCACACCGTTATTGTCTTCCGTGTCCCAGACACCGTAGCGTCCGAAGAGCTCCTTGGCTCTTTGAGCGTCCGTGATGTTCTCTCGAAGCCCTTTAGAAGGAATACTGCGTTCGATGATGAGTCGGAACTCAGCGCTCGTCTGCTGCTCGCACTCTTCAATGCATTTCGTCACTGCATCCAAAGAGGACTGAGGAAATGCCAGGGTGACGGGGACGGGCGACATTACCCAATGTTTAAGAATTCTTCCGATAGACATTTTTTACCAGCCTCCGCTTGCGCCTCCGCCGGCTGCGTCACCGCCTCCGCCAGATCCGGCTCCGCCGCCCATGCCGCCGCCGAAACCGCCTCCTCCGAAGCCGCCCCCGCCAAATCCGCCGAAGCCTCCGAATCCGTCGTCTCCGCCCCCGCGTTTACCGCGGTAACGGCGGTCGGTTCCGTACATCTTGGCGGTCCGTCGGGCGCCGGCCTCAAGAACGGCGGTCGGAATACACATGGCAATCACGACTACGATCAGAGCGATCACAATACCTGCAAACAGCGACTGCATAATAAACGCCGCTAAACCGCCCACCGCTAAACCTGCAAGAGGGGCTGACTTGCGACCCATGAGCTCACGCAGCATCATCGTGATGACAAATCCTATGAAGAGCACAGCCACCCAAGGTTCGTCCCACAGAGCTTCGGCCGGATCGTAAAGAATATTGGCTTCCGAACGTTTCTTCTGCGGCGCCGGAAGTTTGGCATCTTCAATCAGCGTAAACACTTTGTCCAAGGCCTGACTGATGCCTTGGTAGTAGTTGTTCTGACGGAAGTTCGGCGCCATCACGTCCGTGATAATGCGGGACGCAGCCACATCCGGAATGGCTCCTTCGAGCGCTCTCATCACATCAATACGGATTCTGTGGTCATTGACGGCAACGATCAGGAGAAGACCGTCTCCGACATCCTTTCGGCCCAGCTTCCAGTTGTCACCGACGCGATGTGCGTAGTCTTCGATCGGCTCGCCGTTCGTGGAAGGAACGATGATAACGGCGATCTGAGAACCGTACTTCTCCTCAAATCCCGCAAGTTTGGCTTCAAGCGAACGTTTTTGTTCGGCCGTCAGAAGGTGTGCAGTATCGGTGACATAAGCCACTTCCGGTATCGGAAGCAGGTCAGCCGCCGATACCGTGCAGAAAAGCGCGCTCAGCCAAAAGAAGAACGCACCGATGAGAAGGCCGAAACGATTAAGGTTTGGCCGGAGCTGTAGCTGCTGAACCATTGAAATCTACCTTAGGAGGTGTCGTAATGGCAGCTTCGTCGGCTACCGCGTACTGAGCTTTAGGTTTGTATCCGAGGATCCAAACCCAGACCATCTGCGGGAATTGACGGATGTACGTGTTGTACTGCTGAACGGATTTAATGTAGCGGTTGCGTGCAATCGCGATGCGGTTTTCACAGCCTTCAAGCTGTACACGCAGGTCCTGGAAGGCTTTGTTGGCTTTCAAGTCAGGGTAGCGTTCGACAGTGACGAGCAGGCGGGACAGCGCGCTGCTTAATTCGCCCTGAGCCTGCGTGAATTTCTGGAAGGCTTCGGGATTTTCCATCAGTTCAGGCGTTGCCTGAATAGATGTGGCCTTAGCACGGGCATTGATCACCTGTGTGAGCGTGGATTTCTCGAAATCGGCTTCGCCCTTAACGGAGTTCACCACGTTCGGAATAAGGTCGTTGCGGCGCTGATACTGATTTAAAACTTCGCTCCAAGCTGCCTTGGTCGACTCATCAAGCGTCTGGATCTCGTTGTATCCGCATCCGGTCAGCATAGTTGCGGACATGAACATGCCGAGAAGAATAAGGAAAAAGCGTTTCATGACGGCCTCTTAATGTTTGCTTCTTAAGAAAAATAGGTTAACAGTTCGTCGTAAATAGAACGGACTTCGGCGCCCGGGGCATCCGGTTTTGCCGTGCCGAGCATAATCCAGCAGGCGATGACTTCGCCCTTCTTGCAAAGGGCATCGACGGCGTCGCGGTAGTGCGTGGACGAGCCGCTCACGATTTTACCTGCAAAGCCTTTGAGCTCAAGAGCGGCAAGGAAATTAGAAGTAGCAGCGCCGACGGTCATCCACTGCTCGTAGGCAGGAACTCTTTCGTTGTGTTCATCGATTTTGGCGACCACAGCGACCATAGCCGGAGCCTTTAAAGCTTTGCTGCGGGCGCGCTGGGCGCCTTCCTGATCAGCTCCGTCGGCCAGAGCGCCGGCTTCAAAAAAGTCGGCGAATTTCTCACGCTCTTCAATGACCACAAAACGAGCAGGGCTCAGGTGGCAGTGATCAGGCGCTGCAATGGCCCATGTGAGGGCTTCGGCATAGTCTTCTTTAGAGGGGGCAGGTGTGGTGAGGTATTTTGCTCCGAGGGAGCGACGTAACGTAACACGTTCAAGAACAGAGTCGTGCATTTGAGTTGAATCCAAGTACTTTCTTTAATTGCTTGAAAGTATGGCAGTCCGGCGTAATGACAGCGTCTAAATTCGCTCAAATTGGATGATTTGAAGGTCGAAAAGGCTCAAGAGAGAGTTGCTCTCGTTGCGGGAGGGTCAGAACGAAGATCAAGCGCTTCTTCTGAGTTCCAAAGACGCTCGATGACAGCGCGATGCTTCTCCGCATCTCCGCTGATATAAAACACTTCTTTGCCTTTTGCACCATCCGAAAGTAAGCCGCGTTTGGAAAGCTGGTGTTTAAGTTCTCTGGCAACTGCTGCGCTTGGATCGATGAGTTCGGTTCCGCTGCCGAGTTCACGCTTCAACACGTTAGACAGGAACGGATAATGCGTGCAGCCGAGGACGAGCTTATCGGCACCTGCACGCTTGATCGGGTGCAGATACTTTTCGATTAGATTTTGGGTCTTGAAGGAGTCCCAGTCGCCGCTTTCGACGCATTCCATGAGACCCGGGCACGGAACCGAAACGACCTTGACCTTGGTTCCGGCAAATTCACGAACGAGTCTCAGGTAGCGTTCGCTGGTGATGGTGCGGGTCGTGGCGATCACGCCGACTACGCCGGTCTTTGTCGCCGCCGCTGCCGGTTTGATTGCCGGCTCGATGCCGATGATCGGAATATCAAACGTATCCCGCATCGTGTTAACGCCTTCTGCCGTGGCGGTATTGCAGGAAACTACGATCGCTTTAGCGCCTTTGGAAATCAGAAAGCGTCCGATCGCGAGACACCGTTCTTTTATGTACTCGGAGTTTCTGTCGCCGTACGGTGCGTAGAGACAATCACCGTAATAAATGATGTCTTCGCCGGGGAGGGCGTCTCGAACAGCGTGCATTACGGACAGGCCGCCAAGCCCCGAATCAAACATTCCGATGGGAGCGTTACTCACGGACAGCCTCCTTAGAGATGTGGCCCCGGTTCTTGAGGTAGCCGGGCAGCCAGGAACTGATGAGGATACTCAGTACCACCATGACGGCACCGACGACCGCGCCCTTCGTAAACGGTTCTCCGATCGCGTAACCGATGATGCCGGCAAATACAGGCTCAAGGGTATAGATGAGAACGGCACGTGTCGGCGAGACGAATTTCTGCGCCCAGCACATCATGACCTGGTTAAAGACAATCATACCGATCAAAATCGCCATACAGACATAAGTCACGGGTGTAGGATCAAAGCGAACCTCTTCAAAGACAATGCAGTAGAGCGTGCTCCAAAACGTGACGGTAACCAACTGAGTAAAGCAAAAAGCTTTCGGGTCACAAGAGTTGGCGAAGCGTCCGAGAACCAAGATTTCCATCGCGCAGGCAGCCGCACTGGCAATCGTCAGCCACTCTCCGATGTTCCCGCTAAAGGAGATTTTGGTGGGATCTAAGATGAGGAGCATGCCGAGGAAGGCAAATAAAATGCCTCCGGCAATAATGGGCGTCGGGCGCTTTCTAAAGATAATCCATTGGAAAAGCGGTACAAACGGCACGTAAAGTGCCGTCAGAAAGGCCGAAATCGAACTCGTAATCGTCTGCAGGCCCACTGTCTGCAGGAAGTAACCCAGAAAAATACACGTTCCCGTGGCGCAACCAGCAATCCAATCGACTTTTTTGAGTTTGAAAAGGGCCGATCTCAAGAGGCACGCCATTAGAACGGCACCGCCTCCGAAACGTAAAGCAACAAGCAGCCCCGGCGAGAGTCCTTTAAGACTCAGGGACAAAAGAATAAAAGAAGAACCCCAAAGGGCCGTCACCATCACAAGGCCCCACTCGGGGCTGACGTTAAAGCGACTCGGCGTCATTCGTCTCGAGTTTTTCTAAAGTTCGGTTTACGAGGTTTAACGGTTTGCGGGCGACGCGGAGCACCGGAAGCCGGCCTGCCGGAAGAGGCTCTTTTAGGGGCGGGACCGGTAAAACTTTCGCCGTCTTCCAAATATCTCCACTTACCGACCGGAAGCTTGCCGAGGCGGACATTGCCGACACGGACCCGTTTAAGTGCGAGGACTTTCAGACCGACAAGATCACACATTCGGCGAATCTGACGATTTCGGCCTTCACGAAGGACGAATTTTAATTGGTCTTCGTTGAGCCAGGAAACTTCGGCCTTCTCCAAAGGCTTACCGTCCAGTTCCAACCCGTGATTTAAAAGCGCAAGCTTCGCCGGAGGAAATTCGCTGTTGGAGCGGCCGTCGGTCATCGCAACACGCACGATGTATTCTTTTTCGGCGGCGCTGTTCTCACCGATGATGGTTTTGGCAATGCGTCCGTCCTGAGTCAGAACCAGAAGGCCGGTGGAGTTGATGTCCAGACGACCGGCAGGAACCAGGCTCTTTAACTGAGAAGGATTAAAGCGGCGGGGAGAAGGATCATCGATCCAGCGGTTTCTCGGCGTAATCAAAATGCGTGCCGGTTCATGACCGTCTTCAGCCTGTCCGGAGACATAGCCGAGCGGCTTGTTGAGAATAATGGTCACACGCTCGTTCTGCTGATCTTTAGCCTTCCGGTCAATTGTGATCTTTTGGTCAGGGCGCACTTTGCTGCCGAGTTCTCTAACGACTTGACCGTCAACTTTAACCCAGCCTTTGGAGATCCACTCATCGGCTTCTCGTCGTGAACACAAACCGAGTTCGCTCATGCGCTTAGATAAGCGGACGAGATCTGCGGGTGTATCGCTCATTTACTTTCCTTGTTGGGTCTTTCAGCGGCAGCGCGGGTCAGTCGATCCAGAACACCGGCTGAAGAATCGGTTAATTCCGGCTCGACGGCAAAGATAACATCTCCGCCGTCACGGTCGAGTTCGTGCAGCCACTTGTAAAGGTTGACCTGGAGTTCCTTGGCGTCTTTGTAGCCGCGAACTTTTTCTGCGACCGTGCTGAAGCGTTTCGCGATCTTTTCAGGCGCAATCAAAGAGAAGGTTTTGAAGTGACGGGCTAAGAACTGTGTTTCACCCGGCAGGTCGTCTGCCGAGACAATCTTTAAAACGTGCTCAGGCGCGTAGTGGCTCTTCATTGAGCCGGAGACGCGCGGAGAAGCGCCGACCGCACCGTGTTCAACGGGTTTTCCGATCACCCTAGAGATCATTTCGCCGCTGACGTCGCCTTCGCGAAGGATGCGCGGTGTTTCGCCCGTGAGGTCAAGAATCGTCGATTCAATGCCGACGGTGCATTCTCCGCCGTCAAGGATGAAGTCGGTTTTGCCGTCGGGCTTCTCCCCGAGGTCATCACGCACATGCTGAGCGGTTGTCGGACTGATCTTGCCGAAGGTGTTGGCGCTCGGTGCGGCTAAGCCGCGGCCTTTGCCCGCGTCAAAACGCTTTAAAAGTTCGTGAGCCAAAGGATGCGACGGACAGCGAAGCGCAACCGTGTCCTGTCCGCCGGTCACAAAGTCTTTGGCGTGTGCGGAGCGTTTTAAAACGATCGTCAGAGGACCGGGCCAAAACGCCTCAGTCAGCTTTTTGGCATCTTCCGGAATCTCTCGGGCCCAGTAGGGCAGAGCTTCTGCTGAGGCAACATGCACAATCAGCGGATGCGTGGCCGGGCGGTTTTTAGCGGCGTAAATCGATTTAACCGCCGCTTCGTTCTCTGCGTCGGCGGCTAAGCCGTATACCGTTTCAGTGGGAATAGCAACCAAGCCGCCGGCTTCGAGAATTTTGACGGCCTTCTCAAGATCAGAATGCATAACGTTATTCGGGAAGTTCGAGACCTAAAATGCGGGCCGCCATTTGGGCTTTAAACATCGCTTCCTCTTCCGTGGCGGCTAAACAAGTGATGTGGCCCATTTTACGTGCATGCCTCGGCTGCTTCTTACCGTAAAGATGCAATTTGAGACCCGGGATGTCCAGTACTTGGCTCCAATCCGGTTCACGGACGTTTTCGTTTTCATCGAACCAAAGATCTCCGAGCAGGTTGAGCATGACGGACTTAGAAACCTGAGTCGTATCGCCGAGCGGCAGATTGGCCATGGCGCGAACCTGCTGTTCGTACTGGCTGCAGATGCAGGCATCGATCGTCGCGTGACCGGAGTTGTGCGGTCTCGGAGCCAATTCGTTAACGACCAGACGTCCGTCGGAAAGTACAAAGAGTTCTGTGCAGAGCACGCCGACATAATCGAGCTTCTCAATGATTTTGGAAGCGATTTCACGGGCGCGGTTGGTGATCTCTTCGTCTAAACGAGCCGGCATGACGGAAACCGCCAGAATTCCGTTGCGGTGGTAGTTTTCAGACACCGGAAAAACGGCCACTTCACCCTTGCTGTTGCGGGCGGCGATGACAGAGACTTCTTTAAAGAGCGGCAGGCGCTTTTCTAAAACACAGCGAACTTTACCGAGCTTCTCAAAAGCCATTGCCAGTTCGCGGCGGTCATTCACCGTAATCTGGCCTTTGCCGTCATAGCCCAAACGGGCGGTTTTTAAGATGGCGGGGAAATAGGGAGCAGAAGCCTTCTTGAGATCCTCGTCGGATTCGATCAGCAAATGAGGGGCAACGGGAGCGCCGGCAGACTTGATGAAAGACTTTTCATCGAATCGGTCCTGCGTGATACGGACAGCGTTAGCAGCAGGGCATGTTTCGACGCCCTTAGATGCTAAGAACTCCAGAGCGGCAGCAGGAACGTTTTCAAACTCGGTCGTGACGGTCTTGCAGAGCGAGGCGAGTTCGGTCAGTGCAGCTTCGTCCGTATAGGGAGCACAGATGTGCTTTTCGGCAACAATGGCGGCCGGGGCGTTTTTATCAGGCTCCAATACGCAGACGCGGTAGCCCATCGTAGCGGCGGCTTGAGCAAACATGCGGCCTAATTGACCGCCCCCCATGAGTCCGAGCCAGCTGCCGGGAAGAATCGGTGTGTCTTTCATCATGTATCTGTTAAAGCGGAAGAGTCATGTTGCGGGCTTTTTCGTTCTGAGCTTTGCGGAAAGCCGCAAGCTTATCTGCCAAAACGGCATCCGTCGTACCCAAAATCTGGACGGCATAAAGTGCAGCGTTAGCAGCGCCGGCCTCTCCGATGGCAAAAGTTGCGACCGGGACGCCTTTAGGCATCTGAACGATGGAATACAGAGAATCCTGGCCCTTCAGGTAGCGGCTCGGGACGGGAACACCGCAGACGGGCAGCGTTGTCTTAGCAGCGAGCATGCCGGGAAGGTGAGCAGCACCGCCGGCGCCGGCAATAATCACACGGATGCCGCGGTCGCGGGCAGTTTCGGCGTATTCGAACATTTCGTCCGGCATTCTGTGTGCGGAGACGACTTTGGCCTCGAACGGAACATCAAAAGACTGGAGCATTTCAGCAGCGTTTTTCATGACGTCCCAGTCAGAATTGGATCCCATCAAAATGGCGACAACCGGTTTATTTTCTTGCATCTTGAGATTCCTGTTGGATTTCTGTTAATCGAAACGCGCCGCAAGCGGCGCGTTCTGTGTTTCGTTAGGGGAATTTTAGGCGGGAACGCCTTTGCCTGTCAGACGGATCAGAGCTTCTTCGTATTTGCTGCTGGTCTTATCCAACACATCCTGCGGGATCTTGGGCGCCGGAGCTTTCTTGTTCCAGGGCTGGCTTTCAAGCCAGTCACGGATGAATTGTTTATCAAAGCTCGGTTCCGACTGACCGACTTTATATTCGTCGGCAGGCCAGAAGCGAGAGCTGTCCGGAGTCAGGATTTCGTCCATTAAAACGACTGTGCCGTTGTCGTCCAGACCGAATTCAAACTTGGTGTCGGCGATGATGATGCCCTTGGAGGCGGCATATTCAGCGGCTTTCTTGTAAAGAGCCAGTGTGTAGTCACGGAGCTTGGAAGCGGTGTCTTCGCCGTACTGTTTGACGACATCTTCATAAGTGATGTTTTCGTCGTGATGGCCGGCTTCAGCTTTTCCGGCCGGTGTGAAGATCGGTTCAGGCAGCTTTTCGCTCTGTTTCAGACCGGCGGGGAGTTTGACGCCGCAGATCTGGCCGGTGGTCTGATATTCCTTCCAGGCGCTGCCGGAGAGGTAGCCGCGGGCTACGCATTCGACGAGAATCGGTTTCAGGCGTTTGGCAACGACGGCGCGTCCCTTAACCTGATCGCGTTCTTCGGGAGCAACTACGGATTCGGGATCAATGCCCGTCAGATGATTCGGGACGATTCCGTCGAGTTCTTTGAACCAGAAGTCCGTCAAAGCCGTCAGAATTTTGCCTTTCTTGGGGATCGGATCGCCGAGGATGACGTCAAAAGCAGAGATACGGTCGGAAGCGACAATAAGAAGTTTGTCATCGCCGACAGCGTAGCTGTCACGGACTTTGCCGCGATAGACAAGCGGAAGAGACTTAATGGACGTCGTAACAATTTCAGCCATGTTTTCTCCTGAACACTGATTCCCGCTGAAGGAAGGAGTGTGTATGTGAGGAATTGAGAATTTCGGAATGGCATCATTTTAATTCGAGGCAAGTCCTTCCAACGAGAACAAAACCAGGAAAATTCGGCAAAGAAAAAAGAAAAAGCCCGAGGTTTGTCTCAGGCTTTCGAAGAAAAATACGTTCTGATTAAGACGCAGGTTTCACAAAGATATTGGACGCCACGGCGTTAAAGAAATTGCTTTCTGCCTGAAGTCTTTGATTCAGAGCTTCGGTCTTTTCGTCCTTGCTGCGCAAGACTTCTCCGCAGACTGTGAAGACCTGATCTCCTGTCGGAACGGCGTAGTAATAAACGGCATTCTCTGCATCGGTTTTAGCAGGGAAGTAAACGCGAACGATCTGAGAATTCGGGAGTTTTTCTGTTACGGCGTCGGGACGAGCTTTCTGAAGGCCCGCAACAATGCTGTCAACGGTTGCTCCGGTCGGAGTTTCAATTAAAGCGACCACATATTGGCCGGTGCCGGATTCACTGCGCCAGCTCATGAATTCATCCTGACCGAGCTGCAGGTTCTGAGAAAGATTCCAAGAGAGCGGCAATGTGACCTGAAGAGGACGATCCATGCCTTTAATGGAGACCGGATATTCACGACGATAGCCCTGGTTCCATTCGTCCATCGGATTGGGATAACGCATGGCCAAAAGGTAAGGTACCAACGGGTCGACAACGTTATCCGTTACGCCGTTTTTGAAGTTGGTCATCCACTCTTCGGCTTTGTTGATGCGCTCCTGAGAGAAAGTGTCTTCCAGCCATTTTGAAACAGCTTCTTTGGATTGCTGACCTTTCTCCATGCCTTCGCTGAGCTTCTGGTTAAATTGCTCTTTGATAGAGGGCCACTGTTCTTTCAGCTGATCCTTGTACGTAACAGCGTCTTTAGACCACTCTTCGCTTTTTTCGCCGAGCGTTCTGACGGAATCGGATAACTTATCGAGCCAGCCTGCGACTTTGTTTGCCATACCGTCAGCGGCTTGCTCAACTTGCTTGGTGTCTTGTGCGACTGCGGACGATGCTTCCTGTGCATGGACGGCTTGTCCGACGGCAGCAGAGGCGATCAAAGCGGTCATCAGGTGCTTCATTTTTAAGTTCATTGTTTTGCTCCGAAATTGTTTCGTATGTTGTCGGCATAGTACATAGAAGAACGGTTTGACTTAGACTTGTGCAGCCGTTATGAGCAAGTAACACTTCTTTTCCGTTTGAATCTGATCCGTATGAAAATCCGCTGGCAGCTTTGGTTTCTGGTAACGCTTTTAATTTGCGCTTTCTATTGCATCTGGGACACGACCTTTGCGTTTTCCAGAGGAGAAAAATTAGCGCAGGCGGACTGGACTTATGTCGAGAAGGCGGGCCATAAGAGTCTGGCGGGCTATTGCTCCAAGATCGGCGTCACCGGCGACGGCAAGACGCCCCAAACCGTGACGAAAGAAGTATTTGAACCGGCTAAGAATCCCCTTATCTGTGCTTCCTCATTGGAAGAGGCAAAACAGAGCTACGGTTTATTTGTTCAGGGCCAGTCAAGAAAAGCCAGCACGCAGATGGTGTTTATGTTTATCGGTGCTTGGCTTGTGATCCTGCTCGCGCTCTTCGGGCTGATGAAATGGACAAATAGAAAGGCCGCACCCGAATCCGCGAGCACGGCCGAAAAATCTAAATCGAAAGCGCGTCGTTAACGGCTTTCTTGATGGCAGCTGCGGCAGCTTTCGGATCTTCCGCGCCGCAAATTGCTGAAACGACTGCGACTCCGTCGGCTCCGTGATGAATGCAGTCTGCGGCATTGCTTTGATTGATGCCGCCGATGGCAACGTTTGGGAGCCCCGCTTCTTTAGAAATATACTCAAGCAGGCCTAAGCCAACAGCTGCGCCCGCATCGACCTTCGTTTTGGTAGAGAACACCGGGCCGATTCCGATGTAATCCACATCAGGTCCGATCGTGTTTAATTCTTTGATACTGCCGACAGATAAACCGATTACTGCATCAGGACCTAAAAGCTGTCTGACGTACTTAGGATCGATGTCTTCCTGTCCGACGTGAACACCGTCGGCACCGCTGAGCAAAGCGATATCAATGTGATCATCCACAATGAAAAGCACATCCGTGTCTTTGAGGAGCTCTTTGAGAAGAAAGGCAGCTCGAAGCTGTTTTTTCTTTTTCCACTCCGGCGCACGAAGTTGCACAACGGTACATCCGCCTTCTACGGCCTTTCTTGCTGTCTCAGCCATTCCTTCAGGCGTTTTGCAAAGGTTGGCATCCAGGACAAGGTAAAGAGAAAGATCTAATTTCTTGTCGGATTTCATTTTCTGAAGTCCTCAGGACGGATTTGATAGAGGGCATCCAAATATTGAAAATGGAAGGATCCCGGACCGCTTGAGCGAGTGGAAGCGGTATCGTTGGCGTAGTTTACGTAGTCACAGCATGCAATGCATGCTTCAAGCGAGCGTTCAGCTCCCCCGAGGAAGGCGGCGAGCAGTGCGGAAAGTGAGCAGCCGGTTCCGACGACCAACGTCATCATTTCACTGCCCCCGACGGCGCAAAGCACGCGTTCACCGTCTGTTGCGTAGTCCTTCAATCCGGTCACGACAACAAATGTTTTGTACTTTCGAGCTAAGGTTTTGGCGGCCTCAATGGCGGAAGAAGAATCATCGAGACTGTCGACGCCTTTGCCTCCGGTGCCTACACCGGCTAAGAAACGAATCTCGGAAGCGTTGCCTCGGACAGCTGTCGGATGCATTTCCAAAAGCTCAAAAATGATTTTGTCACGCCAAGGAATACCGCCTGCGGCAACCGGGTCGAGCACCCAAGGCTTGCCTGCTGCAGCGGCTCCGCGAATGGCCTTCTTCATGGTTTCGATGCGGGCTTCGTAGGGGGTGCCCACGTTTACGGAGAGTGCAGAGGCGATGCCGGCGAAATATTCGGCTTCGCCTTCGCCCACAACCATCGCGGGCGAGGCTCCTGCGGCAAGCAGAACATTGGCCGTAAATTCCTGCACGACTTCATTGGTAATGCAGTGAACGAGAGGACGGTTGGCACGGAGCCTGTGAAGCATTTCTCCGGTCTTGCGGGACAAACAAAGTTGGACTGAGTCTGAAGACATGATATAAGGAGCTTCTCAGTAAATAGAGGTAAACAAATTATGGCAGGTTTTGAGCATTATGCATGGCTGATGAAGTCGGAGCCAAGCGAAGTTTCCGTTGACGATGTCCTCGGCATGAAGGACTGCAAGGTTGGTTGGTTCGGCGTGCGTAACTACCAGGCCCGCAATTTCATGCGCGATCTTTGCAAGATCGGAGACCCGGTCCTTTTCTACCACTCTTCGTGTGCTCAGCCCGGCATCGTCGGTATTGGTGAAATTGCCTCTGAACCTTATCCGGATCCGACGCAGTTTGATGAAACTTCAGAATATTTCGACGCGAAGAGTGCTCAGGAGAAGCCCCGCTGGGTTCAAGTCGATGTGCGTATTCTTCATAAAGTCAAACTCGTTTCTATCGCGGAATTAAGAACGATTCCGGGTTGTGAAGGAATGCGGGTTCTTCAGAAGGGCAACCGCCTGTCGATCACGCCTGTGAGTGAGGACAAGTGGAAAGCGCTTCAGCCGTACCTTATTCCGCAAACCTAGTATTTACGCCACTTCCAGCGAAAAGCCGTTAAAAAACGAAGATAAGCGCTAAGATTTTTCTTATTCAAATTTTTAAAGTCTCAAACCATATATAAGAGGATTAAGTGGCACTCACAACAATCGGCCTTATGGCTTTGTTAGGCTGTTTCACAGGTTTTTTAGCAGGTCTTTTGGGGATCGGCGGGGGCATGATCATCACACCGTTTCTGATTATGCTGATCCCGTCGAGTTTGATACCTCACGATCATATCGTTCACGTAGCTATTGCAACATCGCTGGCAACAATTGCTTTTACTTCGCTCTCATCTGTTAGGGCACACCATAAACGTGGCGCAGTTCTTTGGAATGTGGTTGCTTCCGTCGCTCCTGGTATCTTGATAGGCGCCGTTCTGGGAGCTCAAATCGCGGGTTGGTTATCCGCATTTTGCATCTCTATTGTTTTTGCGGTATTTGTTGGTTTTTCGGCTATCAAAATGTTCATGAATAAGTCTCCGCGTCCTGACCGCAATCTTCCGGGAACGATCGGCAAGTTTTTCATGGGCATCGCGATCGGTGTTTTATCGGCTTTGGTCGGTGCAGGAGGGGGATTTATCTCTGTTCCCTTGATGGTTTGGTGCAACGTCAAAATGCAGAACGCCGTTGCAACCAGTGCTGCTTTTGGCTTCCCCATTGCGCTTTTCGGAACGATCGGGTACATCATCAGTGGCTGGAACGTGCAAGATTTGCCTCCATGGCCGATCGATCTTGGTTACATCTGCATTCCTGCGTTGTTTGCCGTTGCGATCCCCAGTGTTTTGCTGGCCCCAGTTGGTGCAAAGATTGCTCACTCAATCGACACTAAGCCGCTTAAAAAGGTTTTTGCTTGCCTTCTTTTCTTTGTGTGCATATACATGTTAAGGCAGGCGTATTTAGCCATGTGACGTGAAAAACACGTAATCCAAAAGGATAGGCAGGGACAAAACCTAGCTTATCCTTTTGTTTTTTCTCTAAGCGTAATGGAAAGCTCCAAGAGCTGACACTAGAACTCTTAACGATCAGAGCCACAGATAGAATCCTCATGGTAATTCCGAATAATCGTCAGATTGGGTGACGATGGAACCTCTCATTCAAAATAAAATCAATAAAAAACCACTATTTTTTAGTTTCTTCAGTTGCCATCAGAGGATTTTTTATTACTCTAAAGTTAATATTTAAAGCAGGCCCTTAATTGATTCAAAGCAGTTGCCTACTGATAATGAAAATGCAGTGGGATCCCATATCGCAATACCTAAAAATCTCAAGGAGCCGTTTAGATATGAAAACTGCAAAAGTTTTGAGCACAGCCGCATTAACAATCGTTTTTTCGACTTTAGCCACCTTGCCAGCTATGGCCGCCGAGCAACCGGTTTCCCCTAAAGCTGAACAGTCAATTCAAAATTCCCTTCCCAACGTTGCTATTTTGGCTACGGGTGGAACAATCGCAAGTAAAGGCGCAGGAGCTTTGGCGCTGACAGACTACGGCGTTGGGGCTGGACAAAAACCAGTAGGAGTCCAACAGCTCGTTGACGCTGTTCCTGAAATTCAAAAGTTTGCAAATATTAGCGGTGAACAAGTATTCAATATTGGGAGTTCAAAATTATCTACTCAAGATTGGCTTAAGTTAGCAAAACGTGTAAATGAATTGTTAGAAAGTCCCAGTGTAGATGGAATTGTTATCACGCACGGCACAGATACGCTGGAAGAAACGGCTTATTTTTTGAACCTTGTGACCAAGAGTAATAAGCCTGTAGTGTTAGTTGCATCTATGAGACCGGCAACGGCTCTTAGCGCTGACGGTCCTTTGAATCTTGTAAACGCCGTGGCGCTTGCAGCCAGCAAAGCTGCAAAAGATAAAGGAGTAATGGTTGTGATGAATGACCAGATCTCACCTGCGTTTGGTGTAACGAAAACGAATTCGACTAACGTTGCTACATTCAAATGTCCGGATACAGGCTATATGGGCTACATGCAGAATAATGTCCCTTACTTTGTGTCATCTCCTACCAAAAAACATACTGTAAACACAGAGTTTGATATTTCAAAGCTTGATGCGCTGCCTAGAGTTGAGGTGAATTATGTAGTCTTGGGAAGCGACGGAAAACTTGTTGATGCAATGGTAAAAAACGGCGCTAAAGGTATCATCAATGCTGGTGTTGGTCACGCCAATATGCCAAATGATGTTAATAAATCTTTAGCCGAAGCCGTCAAACAAGGTGTTGTTGTAGTAGCAGGTTCGCGAGTTGGTTCCGGAATGATTACACCTCTCAATAAATTTACTAAGGAGGGATATGTAACTGCAATGATGCATAACCCGCAAAAGGCTAGGATCCTTTTGATGTTGGCACTCACTAAAACACAGGATCCGAAAGAGATTCAACGGATGTTCAATGAATACTAATTGGAAAGGAAAAGCTCATGAAAGTCTCATTTATTGCTTCTGGCGATAGCTTTATTACTCGTCATGTTGCTGATTGCGGTTATCCAGGATTTGATGAGATCCGTGACCTAATTAAGTCTCACGATGTCAGCTTTGCAAATCTTGAGATGACGTTCCATCGTCAGGAAGGCTATCCAGCGGCAACGAGCGGCGGAACTTGGGCAATGACCGATCCAACGATGTTGGATGATATGCTCCGGTATGGATTTAATATTTTTAATACAGCGAACAACCACTCTGGCGACTTTGGACAAGGAGGTGTTAGTGCTACGATCAAACACCTCAATGAAAGGAAGATGTGTTTCACAGGAACCGGCAACACTCTTCAGGAGGCCTCTCGAGCCTGTTATTTAGAAACTCGGAATGCAAGAGTGGCATTGATCGGTGTAACTGCTACGCTCGATCCTGCAGCAGTTGCCGGGGGGCAAGGGGCCGATATGATAGGTCGTCCAGGCTTGAACCCTTTGAGATTTAGAACCGTTCACCATGTTAATGCTGAGCATTTTGCAATGGCAAAAGAACTTTCTGATATTTCGCAAATAAATGCCCGTACCGAACAGAAAATACGAAATGGTTACCTTCCGCCGTTCCCAGAAGGAACGTTGCCGTTGGGCAACATGAATTTCATGCTTACGGACGGAGAGGAATATAACGAGACAATTCCTAATGCCAAAGACGTTGAACGGACCGTAAAAGAAATTGAAGAAGCTCGCAGACAGGCAGACATAGTAATCGTGAGCGTGCATGCTCATGAGATGAAGGGGGCAGATTCTCAAGTTGCTGCCGAATTCGTCGAGAGGTTTGCTAAGGCTTGCATTGACGCTGGAGCTAGCGCTGTGATCGGGCATGGTCCTCATGAATTGCGTGGAATTGAGGTGTATAAAGGCGGTTTGATTTTTTATAGCCTCGGTAATTTCATTTTCCAAACGGAAACTGTGGAAAGGCAGCCGTTCGATGCATTTCACGGAAAGAACCTCCCGATTGATACGAAAATCGGCGCATACATGGACCACAGAAGTAAGAATGGTACGAAAGGCTATATCGTTCAAGAAAACATTTGGCGTTCAATTTTGCCTTCTTGGGAGGTAGAAGACGGAAAGATTAAAAACGTTGTCTTGTACCCGATCGATTTGGCACAGAAAGGAACAAGGTCTCAGCGAGGTATCCCATCTTTGTCCGGATCAGAGGACACGTTGAAGCACATACAAAACCTTTCCGAGCCGTTCGGCACGAAAATTGAAATAAGAGATGGTAAAGGATACCTATCGGTATAAAAGTTGAAGCGTAACGAGCGTCGGCTGGCGCTCGTTATGAAAAAAAATGTTTTTGCAGAATTTTTTAGTTGCACTGCCTCTTTTTTGCATTATTGGTCTGGGATACGTGTTTGCTCGGTTCAAAGTCGTATCCATCGAGATCGGCAACGCTTTATCAAAATTTTCTTTTACAGTCACCATCCCGATCTTACTCTTTCGCTTGATGAGTGATCTTCCCAAGCTTCCGGCGCCTAATTGGCTCATCGGAGTTGCTTTTTTTGGCTCATGTTTTATTGTTTTTGCAATTGGCTACTTCATCGGCAGAAAGTTTCTCCATCTGGACAGGGACGGACAAACAATATTTGGAATGGCTGGTGTATTTTCCAATAACATACAGTTAGGTGTTCCTCTTGCTATTTCCTTACTTGGAAAAGAAAGCCTTCCATCAATTGCTGTTATTTTTTCGCTAAATGGCTTTTTGATGTGGACATTGGCAACAATAGCGATTGAACTTGGTCGTAATAAAAACCCCTCCCTTTTGAAGACCTTTATCAAAGGAACCTCCGCGACGATTAGAAATCCCATCGTGATCGGAATTGTATTGGGCGCCGTATGGGGACTCACAAGATTGACTTTACCTGCGCCAGCCCAAAAGGCTGTTGATCTTCTAGCGAATTCAGCAGCGCCAATAGCGCTCTTTGCTGTGGGTGTTGGACTGACCCAATACCGGATTACCTCAAATTTGCGAATCACTTCGGCAGTGACCATATTAAAGCTTGGGGTCCAACCCTTTGTTGTAATGGTACTCTGTCACTTAATCGGACTAAATTTAGAGGAAACAAAAGCAGCCTGTCTTTTGGCATGTTTACCCGTCGGCGTAAATGTTTATATCATGTCGCAGGAATTTCACACTATGCAAGGTGAAACGGCAAATGCTCTGCTTATTACAACTGCATTGGCATCTTTTACCGTGCCAATGACGTTGACGATATTTGGATTAACCTAAAGCATTGATGAGAGGAACGAATGCCAAATAATCGAGAAAGCTTCAAGTTAATTGACTCTGAAATTACCTTAAGAAAATTAGAAATATTTTCTGTTTTTATGGAGAATCAGAACCTCGCGCGTACGGCTGAAGTTCTTGGCATGAGCTCTGTCAGCATCCATCGGGCACTCCACTCTTTAGAGGAAGGTCTTCAATGCCCTCTTTTTTCTCATAAAGGCAGGCTTCTAAAACCATTAAGCCCAGCAAATGTTCTTTATATGGGCAGTAAAGAGGTTTTGAATTCTCTTGAGCGCACCATTGAAGAAACACGTCAAGCAGCCGGTGTAGGCAACCAACGCCTGAGACTGGGAACCTTATATTCATTGACAGTCCGAACGGTTCCTCGTTTGATCATGGGCACCAAATTGCGTAGGCCAAAGATCGAGTTCGATTTATTCATGGGTTCAAATGAATATTTATTAAATGAGCTTGATCAAAATCGCTTGGATGTTATCGCTATTGCGATAGACGAACTAAACGCTCTTCCGCCGCACATGGAGGTATTGCCGCTTTTTGAGGATAGCCTTTATCTTGCGGCTCCTAAAGATTTTGTACATATACCGGCAAAAGAGATAGACCTTTCTTTGGTGAAAGATAAAAACTTTATTTCTTTGGGAAAAGGATTCGCTACTAGCTCCGACTTCAAAGTCCTTTTTGAAAAAGTGGGCGCGGAGCCACCTGTAGTCGCTGAAGTCAACGACATATTCTCAGTACTGAATATGGTAAATGCAGGAGTGGGTATGGCAATTCTTCCTGGCAGAGTATGCTCTCTTTATCCAAGCACTGTGCAATTCTTTCCTCTTAGCCCAAGATTCCAGCGAAAACAAAATATTGGACTTGTATTTAAAAGAAGCCGAGAGCATGAGCCCAATATTTTGGCTCTGGTGGCCGAGGGCAGAATCTTTTCCAGAGAAATGCTTCAAAGAAACTTAAAAGTTTAGGAGGTGAAGTCGAGCTGGTCGAGAACTTCTCGTAGACCTAATTGGTCAAAACTAATCGATAGGCCTTCTCCGAACGCTTTTTTAGTGAGTGCGGTCAATGTGTAGCCAGGCGGTAGTTCGACTGCGGTAGAACAGCCTCTCTGGTAAACACTCACCATAGCTTCTCGCCATTGAGTCCTCCTGCACATATTAAAAATTAAATCTTCAAGGATCATTTTTGGATTAAAAATCGCCCTTCCTGTGGATCCGCTGATGTATGTGGTTTTCGGTCTTGATACCTCAATGTCCTTAAACTCTTCATGGAAAGTTTGGGCCGCTCGATCTAAAAGGCAGCAATGAGAGGGGACAGTTATTTTTATTCGGACACAGCGGTTAGCGCCTTTGGCTTCAGCAAGGGTAGCTGCGGCTTTCATATTTTCATTGGATCCTGCAATGACGATTTGGTCGTCAGAGTTATGGTTCGCAATGTAGACGTTTCGGACTGAAGCACAAATATCTTCAACTGACTCAATAGGAAGCCCGATGATGGCAGTTAAACCGTAACCATTTGGATAAGCTGCTTGCATGAGCTCTCCTCGGCGGAACACCATTCTCAGTGCGTCTTCAAACGCGAGCACGCCACTTATAACGGCTGCAGGGTAAGCTCCAATCGAGAGGCCACAGACAAAGGAGGGTTTAACCCCATGTTTGATAAGTTCACTTGCATGAGCGACCCCATCAATAAGGAGGGCGGCTTGAACAATGTTATTCTGTTGTTGATTTAACTCCGAATTTAATTCTTTCAAACCAATACCTAAAACACGAAGAGCTTCATTGTTATAAAAGTTACTGTTGGGTAAGTTGTCGAGCATTCCGGCTCTTTGTGAACCTTGTCCGGGAAAGCAAAAAAGTACCTTAGTCAATTGAGACTCCATGGGTTGTGAGTGATAAGAGGTCCGCGATTTGTTTTAAGCAAAACCGAAGTTTTGGTGAGCCACTCCTTAAGAGCAAAGCCGCCATGTGGGGTTTCAACTTGGGTGTCAACGACTACCGGCGCATTGTTGGTTGTAAGCAGCCAGTCGTCAAATATTTTTTTTTGGACTTCATGAGGAAGAACTACTCGCAAATCTATATCACTCGTAGTTTTCCAATATTGAGCACCGGAGACTAAGGAGTACGCGATGGATCCAGTAACACCCCATTTGAAAGAGAAGGAAAAGCGACTTAGTTGTGAAAGAAAATCGAGTTGAGTCCCTCTGATTGGAAAATCCGAAATTTTTGGAACCAACTCCTCCGGAGTGATTCGCGACAAAATGAATTTCTCGTCAATAAAAAGTCCAAGTCTCTGATCACGTTGCCTTCCGCGGAGGCCGATTGGAATTTTTCCTTCCGACGAATAATCTCTACGCACGACAGCAATAAATGAATCCTTCGAGAGAGGAAACCACTCTGGAAGAATCGTGTTTTTCAGAGCCTCTCTCTGGACAATTAGCAGATCGTGTGGAAACCAACGTTTAAGTTTTGAATACATAAAGCAATATTAAAGAAATTCTCATACAAAAGGGATAAGTTCCGATAATCAAATCAACTTTTTTTCGGAATGATTTGTGATGGTGATTTATAAAATATACTTTAATAAACAATAAATTAAATAAATTTATTTAAAATACGCGATAAAAAAATCATTAGCAATAAGCTAATAATAAGGAGCTTAAGTTAATTGATTTTCAAGCCTTTGGAAAAGATACTCTTAACGAGTGATTTTGCAGCTTAAAAATAATTTCTAAAGGAGAAAGAATTTCATGGACACACCCTCAAACACCAAGGTTTGGGATACGAGAAGACGCAGAAAAGAACAGAAACTTCAGAGCGTTCAAAGAAACGGCAAAATAATCAACACTGAAGATACTGTTTCCATGCTTGAAAAATTGCTGTCACCTGGCAGTAAAGTAGTCCTTGAAGGTAATAATCAAAAACAGGCAGACTTCTTAGGCAGGATGCTAGCGGAAGTTAACCCGGACGTTGTTCAGGACTTGCACATGATTATTCCGAGCATGAGTATCCCGGAACATTTGGATATTTTCGAAAAGGGAATAGCAAGAAAATTAGACTTTTCTTACTCGGGCGCTCAAAGTCTCCGCATTTCTCAGCTTCTTGAGGACGGGGCCTTGGAAATCGGAGCCGTGCATACTTACATTGAGCTGTATTCAAGACTTTACGTTGATTTAATCCCTGATGTAGTTATGGTTGCTGGTTACTATGCTGATCGGGAGGGAAATCTTTACACGGGCCCAAGCACAGAAGATACTCCCGCATTGGTTGAAGCAGCGGCATTTCATGACGGCATTGTCATTGCTCAAGTAAACGAAATTCTAGACGATCCAAAAGATTTACCACGTGTAGATATTCCGGGTTCTTGGATTGACATTATTGTAAAAAGTGACAGGCCTTTCTTCATAGAACCGTTATTTACTCGTGACCCGCGCCAGATTAAAAACCAGCACGTTTTAATGGCGATGATGGCGTTAAAAGGCATTTATGGCAAACATGGCGTTCAGACATTAAACCATGGTATTGGTTTCAATACGGCTGCAATTGAATTGTTATTGCCTACGTATGGGGAGGAATTAGGGTTAAAAGGAAAAATCTGTACAAATTGGTGTTTGAATCCACATCCAACTTTAATTCCAGCGATTGAATCCGGCTGGGTTCAAAGCGTTCATTGTTTCGGCGGAGAGCTGGGTATGGAGAAGTATATTGAGGCTCGCCCGGACATTTTCTTTACCGGGGCTGACGGTTCAATGCGCTCGAACCGAGCTTTCTGCCAAATGGCTGGCCAATACGCAGCAGATATGTTCATAGGTTCTACGTTGCAAATAGATGCTGAAGGTAATTCTTCTACGGTCACAAGAGGGCGTTTGTCGGGATTCGGTGGAGCTCCAAACATGGGTCATGACCCCCATGGAAGAAGGCATGCAACGAAAGCTTGGTTGGATATGATAACCCACCCAAGCCCGACGGCTCGAGGACACAAGCTAGTAGTGCAAATGGTAGAGACTTTTCAAGCGAAGGCAAAGCCAACATTTGTGGAGACACTTGAGGCCGTCCAAGTAGCCAAGGACGCCAACATGCCGTTGGCTCCGGTCATGATATACGCTGACGATGTGACTCATTTGCTGACCGAAGAAGGCATAGCTTATCTCTACATGGCAAGCTCCTTAGAGGAAAGAAAAAAAATGATCGCAGCAGTTGCGGGTGTGACCGATATTGGTCTTACAGCCAAGGCGGAGGATGTTAGGAAGCTGCGCGCTGAAGGAAAGGTGGCCTTCCCGAGTGATCTTAATATTGATAAATCGCGGGCAACTCGTTCGTTACTGGCTGCAAAGAGCATTGCGGATCTTGTCGAATGGTCTGGAGGTCTATACAACCCGCCAGCCAAATTCAGGAGTTGGTAATGCGATTTAGTGAGGGTTCATCCGCTAATTTTTTGGCAGAGGCGGCATGTGTCTCTCTCATTGAAGAGGCGGAGCTTTCGCCAAAACCAGGACTTGTGGATTGCAGAAGTTCCGGCAGCCACTCAGATATGAATTACAACTTGATGTGTCGGTCGGCCCTTTCTCTTCAGCCTTATTTTGAGGAAATGGCTAGAGCTTCTTGGGGTCGTCAAATTTCTAATGATTTCAGAGAAGAAATTGGAGAAATTGGAAGACGGGCAGAACACGCAATGCTTGAGGCCACTTGTGGAGTCAACACTCACAAAGGGGCCATTTGGTCCTTAGGTCTTGTCATCAGTGCCTGCGCAAGCCTGAGGATGAATGCCGACAGCAATCAAATTTTGGATTGCGCTGGTGGCATAGCAAGAATTACGGACAGATTTGTTCCATATGAGCTCACGCATGGCCTCAAAGTTAAGGCTAAATATCGCTGTCATGGAGCGAAAGAGGAGGCTCAGCTGGGGTTCCCTCACGTACGCCATTTAGGTCTCCCGATGCTTCGGAAATCCAAACAGAGAGGTGACGGAATCACTGTTAGTAGGCTTAACTCATTACTTGCCATCTTATCTAGTCTCGAGGATACCTGTGTGCTTCATCGAGGAGGTTTGACCGCTCTTAGAGAGACCCAGCGGCGCAGCACGGCTGTCCTTCTGGCTGGAGGGGTTGGAAGCGTTAAGGGAGAAGAACTTTTGGAAGATTTTGGATGTTGGATGAAAGATTCCTCTCTTTCTCCTGGCGGAGCCGCGGACCTACTTGCTACTTCCCTCTTTATACAACGTTTATCAAATATTCAATAAAGGCGAAGAATGGAAACATATAAATTTACTCTGCCGGCAAAAAAGAACTATTCGGCGGCTATAAAGATTCAGAACGGGGTCGTGAGCTCTGGCGATATGGAAGTGCTCTTCTGTTCTAATAACACAACAACTTTGGACGTAACGGTCAAAACTTCCGTCGATAACAGCGAAAAGCGGTGGGAGGCGTTGCTTGGTCGTATTGCAGACTTTAATAGTGTTCCTGCCGGGACGTTGCTCGTTCACGATTTTGGAGCCTCTCCTGGTGTGGCACGTCTTAGGATCGAACAAACTTTTGATGAGGCCGAAAATGCTTAAAAAAGAGAGTTTTATTGAATTGAGTGCTCGCCAGAGAGCAAAAGCATTGCTCGACAAAGGAACTTATCGTGAACTTCTGGGACCCTTCGATGACATTGAGTCCCCCTGGTTAGAAAAACAGGGAATCGTACCGCAAGCTGATGATGGGATGGTTGTAGCCAAGGGCACGATAAAGGGTGTACCTACCGTAGTGGTTGCAATTGAAGGCTCCTTTCAAGGTGGCAGTATGGGAGAAGTCTCCGGTGCAAAGATGAGCGCTGCGCTAGATCTGGCGGCCTTGGATTGTACAGAAGGCAGATATATTCAGGCCGTTCTCTGTTTGGAAACCGGCGGCGTCCGCCTTCAAGAGGCTAATTTAGGTTTAGCAGCTATAGCTGACATTCATGCTTCGATTATGAATCTCCGACGATATGCTCCTGTAATCGGAATTGTTGCTGGTACTGTTGGCTGCTTTGGAGGAATGTCTATTGCAGCCGGCCTTTGTAGTTACCTCATAGTAACCAGAGAGGCCAGGTTGGGCTTGAATGGTCCGCAAGTTATCGAACAAGAAGCCGGTATTCGTGAATACGACTCCAAAAACAAGCCGTTTATTTGGCAAATGACAGGTGGAGAAGTCCGGGCAGAGTGTGGCTTTGCGGATAAGCTTGTGCGTGATGATGCAGAGACAGTCAGAAAGGCTGTTATTGAGTGCTCGGAAAAAGGCGTTCCAAAGGAATTTAGAACTGAAAAATACGAATATTTTTTGGAAAAACTAGAAAAATTTGACACATCTAAACAGGTTGACGAAAACAGCGCCAAAGAGCTCTTTGCTAGAGGAGGTTCACATGACTAATTCGGCCAGAGGAAAGAAATGGCTTGACCTTTTAACGAAAGGGGCTCCTAAGGTAGAAGGCCTTATTGATTCGGTTAAATGTGTTAAAACCCCTGAAGCTGTATATATAGCAGTTGTTCCTGATGAACATAACCATTACCCGCGCGCAGTAGGGGGAGAAGTTGGATTACTAGAGGGGTGGAATTTGGGGAAAGTGCTCCGCTCAATCATAGCCGAAGATGAACTTAAGGCAATCAAACGACCCATTATTGCAGTGGTTGATGTCACGAGCCAAGCTTATGGTCGCAGGGAGGAGGCGTTCGGTATTCACCAGTCATTGGCAAGTGCAGCATCAGGTTATGCCTTGGCCCGCATGGCGGGCCATCCTGTAATAGCGTTTATTGTTGCGAAGGCAATGTCTGGAGCCTTTCTCGCACACGGGTATCAGGCAAACCGTCTGATTGCGTTGGACGATCCAAAGGTCTTGATTCATGCGATGGGAAAACAAGCCGCGGCTCGTATTACATTGCGATCTGTCGAAGACCTGGACAAATTTGCAGCGACCGTGCCCCCTATGGCTTATGACATTAAAAATTATGCAACGTTAGGTCTCTTAGAAGATTTGGTGAAGGTAGAGTCACCAGACGAGCCCACGGACGCCGATGTTAGGAAAGTCTCAGAAAGAATTGCACAGGCGATAGAAGCCGCTAGAAAAGCTCCCTTAGATCTGAGCAATCGATTGGGCAGCGCAAATCGCAAAGCAACATCGCTTGTTCGAGAAATGATGAAGGAACAGTGGTAATTTGTAGATTAGATCATTACATTTAGATTAAGTAGTAATTGACATTTCTAGGCCGTTTGTTAATAGCAAATGGCTTCTTTTTTTCCATATTCCAAAACATAAACGGTAATTTGGTGTTTAGGTTGACTTTCATGTTAAGCCTTGCATCTTAGAACTGTTGTTCCTGAAAACGATAGATTCTTTTGTCAGAATCGATGTCTTTAATTCCGATAATTACTTTAAAAATCAAATAATTAAAGATGCAATTAATTTGTAATTTTTTCGTTTTTTATTACTTTGAAGTTAATAAATGATTGTTTATGTTTATTGATTGAACGTCCTGGAAAAATGATACTGAGACCATCAGACAATATGTTTTAAGTCTGCACTTTTCTTCTAAAGAAGAGAAACGATAAAAGAGGGCTAAATGTACTGCTAATAGTCATGAGGCTACATTCCTTCATCCAAATGAACTCCTGGTGATGCATTGGAACTGGGCTTGACATAGCGGCGATTTGCTCAAATCAACCTCAAAAAAAGGAGACTTTTATGACTATGCTTCTAGCTGCGGTGATTGTCGCCGTCATGGTCTGGGCGCTAATCAAAAAATACGAAACTCGAATGGTTTTGATCGCAGGCGGTCTTGCTTTGGCATGCCTTGCGGCTGACCCATTGGAGCCTTTGAAAGCTTTTTCGGCTTCAATGAAGCAATCTAAGATTTTCGAAGTCATTATTTCTTGTATGGGTTTTGCGGCCGTTATCAAACTCACTGGTTGTCACACCCACTTAATTGCCATTTTTGTCAAGCTTCTTAAAAAGGCGGGCCCGTTTGTTATTATTGGTGCAGCATTGGCAACGATGGTAGTGAATAGTGCAATTCCATCCGCTGCCGGTACTTCAGCGGCTGTCGGAACAATTTTGATCCCGCTCTTAATTGCAGCAAGAGTCCCTGCTCCTATCGCGGCTGCTACGATCATGGCAGGTCTCTACGGCGGCAATTTGAATCCCGGACATGTACATCCCACTATTGTCGCAGAACTTGCAGGAAAGACCGGTGTAGATTTCGTGTCTCTCGTGTACTTCCCTCTTATCTCTTCTGTCGTTGTCGCTTCTTGTGTTTTAATCGTCCTTTCTTACTACATGAAGAAGAAAGGGCTCTATCAAGAGACAGCACTCGAAGAAGGAGCCGGCGAGTTGCCTAAAGATTTCAAACCGAATCTTTTCCTTGCAGTTATCCCTTTGTTGCCTCTGATCATTCTCCTGTTAGGTAATTTCGGTTATGTGAAGTTCCTCAAGATGCCTGTTTCCCACGCAATGATTATTGGTGCGGTCATTGCAATGATTGCGACCAGAACAGGTCCGGGAAGCATTACTAAGACTTTCTTCAAAGGTATGGGCGACGCTTTTGGATCCATTTTCGGCATCATTATTGCTGCAAATATCTTTGTGGCAGGGCTGAAATCTTGTGGCATCATCAAGGCACTAATCGACTATATGTCCGGATCTCCAATGATTGCGAAGGCAGCATCCGTAGTTGGTCCTTTCTTCGTAGCAGTTCTCTCTGGTTCTGGCGAAGCAGCTTCTATCGCATTCAATAATGCAGTTAGCGCCCACGCAACACAGTTTGGACTCGAGATTATGAATATGGGTGCCATGACAGTGCTCTCTGGCGGCATCGGCAGATCGCTTTCTCCTGTCGCCGGCGCCATGATCATTTGTGCTGGCATTGCTAAGGTTTCGCCGATGACCGTCTCTCGCTGGATTTCCATTCCGATGCTTTGCGCCTTGGCAACAGCAACCTTCATTCTTTATGTTCTTTAACCTGGAGAGTGTGAATGCAACCCGTTGATATGGTTCAGGAGTTCCTAGAATTCGTTCGTTTGCCAGTTCATTCAAAAGATGAGAGGAAAATAGCGGATGTAGTGAAAGCTAAGCTAGAGGAAATCGGCTTTGAAGTTTCTGAAGACGATACCGCTCAAAAAGTAGGAGGTAATACAGGAAACCTCATTGCTCGCATGCGAGGCGAATCCGGAATCCCGACTGTTCTCTTTTCAGCCCACATGGATCGAGTTAAGAATCCAGGAAAAATCACGCCGGTGATCGATGAGGAAAACGGTCTTATCAAAAGTGATGGAACTACGATTCTCGCAGCTGACGATGTTTCAGGTTTGTGCTCCATTCTGAATGGTGTGAGGAGACTCAAATCTTCTGGTAAGCCTCACGGGGATATTGAAGTAGTTTTTTCTGTCTGCGAAGAAATGGCTGTGATCGGAGCGAAAGAGCTTAATTTTTCCGAACTTAAAGCTAAATTCGGGTACGTTTTAGATTGTCCGGGTCGGATCGGCCGAATTGTGAAACAGGCTCCCACCAAATGCAAAATTACTGTAAAGGTGAAAGGTATTAAGGCTCACGCAGGAAACGAGCCGGAAAAAGGATTGAATGCTATTAAGGTAGCCGCTTTTGCTTTGGCGAGTATGCCGGAAGGAAGGATTTCGGCGAACGTTACTTCGAATTTTGGCATGATTCAGGGAGGCTCCGGCACAAACGTGGTTTGTGATGAAGTTGTGATTACCGGAGAGGCGAGAGGTACTGACGACGAGGAGTTGGAGGTCTATTTGAACGAAGTTCGCAGGATATTTGAAGAAACCTCGAAACGGTTCAATACGACAATAGATGTTTGTATCAAGACTCTTTATCACACCTTTAATGTCTCAGAGGATTCGGAAACAGTTGAGATTGTGAAATCAGCCTTAAAGAAACAAGACATAGAAGGCTTTTGTCAGAAAGGAGGAGGCGGAAGTGATGGAAACCATTACAACCGCCACGGAATACCTACTGTTGTATTGGGCTTGGGATATTCCAAAAACCACACCAATGCTGAGCAAATTCTCATCGAGGATCTCAAAAAGGCTGGAAAGCTGGTTGAAGACATAATTACCGAAGTGTATGACCGATTCTCTGCATAAGCTTTAAGTTAGAAAAGACTATCCCCTCCGTTTGCCGCTGTGATTCAGCGGCTTTTTTTTTACTTTCTAATTTCCTAAAAATAAGAAAAGTAAAAGGTAAGCTGATTCTTTATCACGAGGTAAATAACAGAATGTCTGCTTGATAACAAAAGGAAATCGATCTTAGATAAAGGTTTCTTGTAATATTGATCTACTTAATTTCGCGAAAAGTCCATGACCGATACCGTCAACAATTCAACAAGTTACCTTTGGTACGACTACGAAACATTCGGAACAGAAGCGCGCAAAGACCGCCCTGTGCAGTACGGATCGTTTCGAACCGATACCAACTTCAATATCATCGGACAAAGTATGGTGCTTTATGCCCAGCTTGCAGACGACTACATCCCGTCCCCGGGATCTTCTCTGGTGACGGGTATTACGCCGATGTCGCTCATGGATGAAGAAAACGCGCTGGCCGAAGCTGATTTCGCCAAAGTCATTCGTGATGAAATGGGCAAACCCGGCACGATCACAATCGGCTACAACAATCGCAATTACGACGATGAGATGACGCGCTTCATGTTCTGGCGCAATCTGCTGCCGGCATACGACACCGAGTATGGAGAAGGGCGTGGACGATTCGACGTTTTTCTCTTAGTGATTGCCGTTTATGCTGTGGCACCTCAAATTTTGAATTGGCCCACAAAAGAAGACGGCACCGTTTGTTTCAAATTGGATCGCCTGACTCCGGCAAACAATCTGCCTCATCGCCATGCGCACGATGCAAGCTCGGATGCCTTTGCCACCTTGCAGCTTGCCAAACTGATTGCAAGCAAGAATCCCCGTCTTTGGGAGTACGCACTCTCGATCAGCAAGTCCGACAAGATTGTCGAGCTTCTGAACGAAAAGCGACCGCTTCTATATGTCGATCGCTACAGTCTTCATCACCGCAGAGGCTTAAGACCGGTGATGCCGCTGTTTGAGAACCCCTCTGTTCGAAACGAATGGATTTGCTGGGATCTTTCTGCCGATCCGAACGAAATGTGGGCTATTACAGAAAAAGACATGAAGGAAAGATCTTTCGTGACGCGCGAGCAAAAAGAGCAGGGCATTAAACCGCTGCCGTTCGTGCGCATTAAGACCAAAAAACAGCCCTTCCTCATGAAAGGCATGTCGGTATGGATCACTAAGAACGGACAAGGCTTATTTGAGCACCCGGCCGCTTATTACTCAGAAAACGCTTCGAAGATTCTTGCTTCCGCAGATCGCCTTTCCGAACTTCTGTCGCTCTTTATGGCGCTGGCAGATAGAAAGGCCGAAGAGCACGCCAAAGACATTCCGGAAGAAGCACTTTACAGCGGGGGCTTCCCCAGTAACTCGGACGCTCGCAAGATGGCGACCTTTAGGGCCTTGCCCCCTGAAGAGATGGCAGATGCTTTCGATCGACTTGAGTTTGATCGAGAAGACCTAGCCGAACTTACGCTGTATTTCATGGGCCGCAACTATCCTGAGTATGCACTCACTCCGGAAACGGAAAGACTTTGGCGTCTCCACAAGTACAACAAGCTTGTCAAAGGTTTAGGAGGAGCCAGAACGTTTACTCAGTTCTACGAAGAGCTTGAAGAAGTCCGAGCAGGTGCTGATGAGCACGGTCTGGAAATCTTGGAAGACGTAGAAGGCTACGTCGAAAACCTTCGTTCGGAATACGAGGCCTAAGTAATGCTGGTACATCCTCAGTTTGATCCGATTGCCGTTCAGGTCGGGCCTTTAGCCGTGCACTGGTACGGACTGATGTATCTGATCGGTTTTACGCTTTTCTACCTTTTGGGCCTTTACCGCTGCCGCCAGGAATGGAGAGGAATCACCAAGGCAAATCTTGAAGATTTACTCTTTGTCGGTATGGTCGGCGTGATCGTCGGCGGCCGCTTGGGCTTTGTGCTGCTTTATCAGCCTGAATACTATCTGAGCCATCCGCTTGAAATCTTCTCTGTCTGGCAGGGCGGAATGAGTGCGCACGGCGGGTTTATCGGCGTCATCCTTGCGCTCTTTTATTTTGCGTGGAGAAACAAGAAATCTATTCTTACCGTCGGTGATTTCGTCGCTCCGCTCGTGCCGTTGGGATTTTTCTTCGGCCGACTCGGAAACTTCATTAATGGTGAACTCTGGGGAAGAGTTGCTTCCGCGGACTTGCCCTGGAGCATGATTTTTCCGCAGGTCGGGGACGGCGTTCCGCGTCATCCTTCTCAGCTCTACGAAGCAACATTGGAAGGACTGGTGCTGTTCCTCGTTGTTTGGATTTACTCAATAAAAAAGAGACCCCCAGGTGCAGTCTCGGGTCTCTTCTTATTCGGTTACGGGCTGGCTCGTTTTGTCGTGGAATTCTTCCGCGAGCCTGACAGCTATCTTGGCTTACAGGCCCTGAATCTTTCCAGAGGCCAATGGCTTTCGCTTCCGATGATTATTATCGGGGCAGGCCTTTGGATTTGGGCCTGCCGTCGGAAAGATTAGAAACCGAAGTTGTCCATGAAGATGTGATCTTCACGAAGGCCGCAGCGAGCTGTTAAATAGTTCACTGCGGCTTTAATCATGGAGTTGCTGCCGCAGAGGTAAGCATCCATGTCGGTCATATCGCCGTTGTCGGCAGCGGCAAATGTCTGAACGTGACCTTTGGCGCCGGGCCAGGTGTCTTCGCGAGAAACCACTCCGGTGTAATGAATCTGCGGATGAGCGGCAGCCCATTCTTCGAAGATTTCTCCGACAACGAGTTCCTGAGAAGTGCGAACACCCCAATAAATGAAGAGCTCACGGCCTTCGAGGTCGTTGTTCTCTACCAGTGTAGAAACGATGCTCTTGACGGAAGCAATGCCGGTTCCGGTAGCTAGGAAGACGGCTTTACGGCCTTTCGGTGTCTGGAAAGTGCTGGTGCCTTCCGGTCCTTTGAGGCGCATCTTGTCGCCGACGCGAATCATGTCGGAGAAGAGCATGCCGGTGAACATGCCGTTCGTGACTTTACGAATCAGGAATTCGACGGTCTCTTTCTGGTTCTGAGAGCTGGCCACGGAGTAATAGCGCTTCTGATTGCCGGGGAGTTCTACGGCATAGGTCTGGCCGGCCTTGAATTCAAAGAGGGCGCCGTCAGCACGCTTCAAAACTAAGCGCATGATGGACGGATCAAGCAGCGTTTTTTCAACGATTTCAGCTTGAACGCCTTCGGGTTTCTTTTGAGCGAGTTTGACGTCTCGGACTTTAATTTCGCAGTCGGATGTTGCCTTGGCACTGCAAAGCAGAGTTAGTCCGAGCTTTTGGTCAGCTTCAGTCAGCGCAAACGGCTCATGCGGGCCTAGTGCCACGGTGCCGGAAAGGACTTGAGCTTTACAGGCCCCACAGGCTCCGCTGCGGCAGGCACTCGGCAGCAGAAAACCGGCTTTATCTCCGGCTTGTAGGATAGTTTCGGAGGCTTCAGCCTGGAATTCATAAGGGGTCCCGGCTAGCTTGATCGTAAAAGACATAATTCTTTTCTTCTTAAGTTAGGGTTGAGTCTCAATGGTTTTGTTTCGTCTTTTGAGACATTTAAGACAATATTGCGGGTATTGTAAGACTAAAGTTAACGTATTGAATTTTTTAGTTTTGATTTGTTGCTACTGAGGAGAGCGGCGTTTTTCGGGCACAAAAAAGCTCTCGAAGTCCGAGAGCGTTTTTGTGTCTCCCGCCGAAACCGTCCGGCTTGAGTCCTGAACCGAGGGTTCAGGGTGGAGGCCTATGCCAGGCACAAGGAGCAGCAACGCGTGCCGCTCAACTTAATGGCTGACAAACAGCCCCCGAAACTAGAGTATTGGTTCAAAGAACAACAGCCGATGCTCGAATTTCGCAGGGGACGATTTGTATTGTAGCCTTCTCGAAAAATTTTTAAAGTCCGTATTAAAGCTAATTGCGCTATTCGGGTTCTGTCAAAATCACGGATGTTTCGTAAGTCCTCTGTCGCAAAGGGAAATTAGTTTTTTGATCTTCTCGAGGGTTTCCTGGTCGTCACGAATGTTTACTTTTTCATTCTCTTTTGCCAGAGCTGCTGCCGTCTCGTGCGTTTGTTCCTGCTTCTTTTGCATTCCGAGAATGAAAGAGATAAGCGTAAAAATCAAAAGCTTCACTTCCTTACTTTCGAACAGCTCCACTGATCTGCCGCCGTTAAATGTCATGAGATGATCATTGAATTCTCGGACGACCTTATCGAGAGCCGCCGTGTCAGTGGAGTCCGGCACGGAGACTTGTAGCCTTAAATTTTGAATCGCTATCGTGTAAAGCATAGAAATCAGGGGTTCCGGTATCGGTCTTTAATGGCTTTAAGACGTTCGAGTTCGACATGGAGCTGTTCGGCGGCAATATTGACCTTTGCTTGCGCAGCCTGCAGCTGAGCAGCCTTCGAGGAGAGGTCTTTTTGGAGACGTGCGTTCTCCTCCTCAAGATGGCTGATGCGACTCAGAAGCTCAAGGATTCTGGCCTCTAGAATTTTGAAAGCTTCTTCTCGGTTCATAAGTTACAGACTGAGAACGTCGCTCATGGAATAAAGTCCCGGCTTTTTACCTGCTTCCCAGATCGCGGCTTTGACAGCGCCTTGTGCATAGCCGGCACGGGAGCTCGACAAGTGAGAAATCACAATTCGTTCTCCGTTTCCGGCAAAAGTTACCTGATGGTCTCCGACCACGTCTCCGCCTCGCAGAGCGGCAAAACCGATGGAACCCGGGATTCTCGGACCGGTGTGACCCTCACGAGCCCATACGGCAACGTCTTCTAATTTTTGTCCGCGAGCCTCGGCAATTGCTTTGCCCATGGCGATGGCGGTTCCGCTGGGCGCATCCACTTTACGACTATGATGCATTTCAAAGATTTCCGCGTCATAGTCTTTGAGCAACTTGGCGGCGAGTTCGAGGAGTTTGTAGGTAACGTTTACACCGGCGCTCATGTTCGGTGAGAACACAATAGGGATGACTTTGGCTGACTCTTCAATCGCAGCCTTGCCTTCCGCATCTAATCCAGTCGTTCCGATCACCATACCGATACCGACATCTGCACAGATCTTCAAAAATTCCTTAGTTCCTTCCGGTCGAGTAAAGTCGATCAGTACTTGTGCACTGCAGGTACGAAGCACATTGTAGTCGTCCGTAATTTTGACGCCCGTGTTGTAGCCCAAAGAGGCGCCGGCATCTTCATCGGCTTCCCATTTGTCGGTTCCTTTGTGCGCGAGTGCTGCGACAAGTTCGGCCCCTTCGGTGTTCCAAACGGCATCAATAATCATTTTGCCCATGTGTCCTTTGGCGCCGGCGACTGCGATTTTGACCATAAATACTCCGATGTTTGATTTGTAGTTAGGAACGGGAACACTCATGACAGCAAGAAGGCAGATTTCTTCACATACCGTCGGGGGCGCTCCGCAGTTAACTATTAAATGTACTCTAAAATTGCCGATAATCCGACCGATTAAGATCTCACAAAAATAAACGGCACCGTTTTTCGGTGCCGTGAGCTGCGTTTGGTATGGGCTCCCGATTACTGTGCGGCCGGGGTTTCAGCGGTCTCTTCTTTAGCCTGCTCGGTTTCTGTAGGTTGCTGAGTTCCATCCGTAACCGGAGCTTCCTGTTTTTCTTTTTCTAGTTCTTCCTGACGCTTCAGGGTGCTTTCTCTGGCGCGTTCACCGAGGATCGCTAAGTCGGCATTTGTTTCATCCGGCATCCTGTCGGATTTGAAACTTTCTACACGTCCATCCTCGTCGAAAGTAATTTCAAGCTTACGAATGCTTGTTTCTCCGAAACGAGGTTTAAGGAAGTAAACGTAATTCCACTGTTCTTTATGGAACAAGTTGCGCAGCGCAGGAGTGCCTAGCAGGAAGATAACCTGGTTTTTAGTCATGCCTTCATGGAGCGCGTCGACCATTTCGGAGGTAACGACGTTGCCCTGATGAACATCAGGGGTATAAGGCTTGAGCCATCCGGGGATATGGTCTCCAACGGATGAGCAGCCCGATAAAAGTGTTAAAGGGATAAGAGCGCAAAAAATAAACCGTTTCATTTCCGGAAAGAGGGTGTAGAAATATTATCAAGCCTGTATGATAATCGATAAGATTAAATCTAAGAACCATCGAACTTGTAAATCTCGAGGTTGGAATAAAACATGCCAGATACACAACAAGAAAATGCCAAAAATTTAAAAAACCTCGGCTTAAAAGCTACAGGGCCTCGTCTCAAGATTCTCGAAATTTTTCAGGAGCGAGCTAAAGCCGGAGAAGACCGTCATCTGAGCGCTGAAGAAGTTTATAAAGAGCTCGTCAACGTGGGAGAAGACGTCGGATTAGCCACGGTTTACCGCGTCTTGGCCCAGTTTGCTTCTGCCGGGATTTTGACACGCAGAAATTTTGAACACGGCACAGCAGTTTTTGAGCTGGACGACGGACACCACCATGATCATCTGATTTGCGTGATGTGCGGCAAGGTCGTCGAATTTGTCGATGAAGAAGTCGAAAAACGCCAAGCCGAAGTTGCAGCGAAACACGGCTATGAGCTGGTGGATCACTCGATGGCACTTTACGGCGTTTGCCCGGAATGCAGAAAACACAAGGCAGAACAGAAGTAACAGACAACGGTTTTCACTATGGCAAAAAAGAAAGGATCCGCAGTTTTGGATCCTTTCTTTTTCTGAGTGATTAGCGCCGAAGCATCTCCCTAGCGTGATCTAGAGTTTTCTGAGTGATCGTCAGGCCGCCGAGCATGCGGGCGATTTCTTGGACTCTCTGGTCATCGGTAAGCGGATAAACATTGGAAACCGGCGCCTCGCCTTCTCCTGTCGATTTTTTCTCAATCTTGAAGTGTTGAGAGGCGCAGCTAGCGACTTGGGGAAGGTGAGTAACGCAGAGAACTTGCTGGTGTTCGCCGAGCTGAGCAAGAAGACGACCGACTGTTTCTGCAACGGCGCCCCCTATGCCGGAATCCACTTCGTCAAAGATCAACGTATCGACGGTAGCAGTCATTGTGTCGGTTACGGCGATCGCAAGACTGATACGAGCCAGTTCACCGCCGGACGCAACCTTGGATAGAGACCGGCGAGGAACGCCGGCGTGGCCTGCAACCAAAAATTCACAGTGATCAATACCTACAGAAGAAGGTGCTTCGGCAGGTGTCACCGCAACTTCAAAAGAACCGCCGGCCATCGCCAGAGTCTGCATGACGTCTGTGATGCTCTTCTGCATCTTCAACGCGCCTTTTTTTCGCTCTTTCGAGAGTTCTCCGGCAAGTTTGTCGTACTGCGTCTTTGCCTTGTGCGCTTTATTAAAGAGCGCCGTCAGATCACTCAGCCCTTCCATCTCAGCTGCCTTCTCGGAGACTTTCTGCATCTCTGCGTAAAGCTCTTCCGGCTCGACATGATATTTGCGAGCCAATTCGAGATAAAGGTTGATTCTTTGATCGAGTTCTTCGAAACGGCCTTCGTCAAAATCCGTGCGGTCTAAATAGTGTTCGACATCATCGGAGGCAGAGTCAATGATTTCACGTGCATCGTTGAGCTGCGTGTAGATCTTCTCGAGTTTCGCATCGACGTCCGACACGTCGCCGATCGCACTGATGGCAGAGTCGACCAGCTCTAATGCACTGTAGTCTGCTTCCGTGAGGGCCTCACGAGCCTTCTGACAGGAATCAATTATGTCGTTGTAACGAGAAAGACGTGTGTGTTCTTCGTTGATACGAGCCCATTCTCCCTTAACCGGAGAAAGCTCCTTCATGTCTTCCAAGAACCATTTCATGCGTTCAAGCTCAGCCTGATTGAAGGCCTGTCTTTCACGAGCCTCTTCCAACGTTTTTTGTGCTTCGCGCCATTGCGTCCAGGCGGAACGAACCGCATCAACCTGAGGACGCAAACCGGAGTAAGCATCCAGCATTTCAAGCTGAGAGCCTTTGCGAAGCAGAGATTGGTGGGCATGCTGACCATGAACCACAACCAGCATATGGCTGAGTTCTTTTAACTGAGACAAAGAGCAGGTTGTGCCGTTGATCCAAGAACGGCTTCGGCCTTTGATGTCCAAAGTTCTTCTTAAAACCAGCTCTCCGTTGAGGCCGGAAAGCTCTCGCTCTTCAAGCCAGGCTTTGATCTTGTCGTTGATCGTAAAGCTGGCCGTAAGGTCAGACTTCTGGGCGCCGGAGCGAATAACTTCCGGATCGGAGCGAGCGCCGAAAAGGAGCTGAAGTGCGTCAATAAGGATCGATTTGCCTGCGCCGGTCTCACCGGTCAGTGCAGTAAAACCGTCTGAAAATTCCAAATCAAGTTTGTCAACGATGACAAAGTCGCGAATGTTCAGTGAACAGAGCATGAGAGATTATCGGTCCGTGGGAAGGTAGTTCCAATGTAACTTTTTGCACAACGTATCGAAGTAGTTGTGTCGACTTGGATGGAGAATTTTAACGCGATGCGGGTAGGGGGAGGCCTTAATGATATCACCTACTAAAACCTCGGAATTATCCTGCATATCGAAATAAAGAGTGGCATCTCTCATATCTGTCACGGTAATTTCGATCAGAGAGTTCTCCGGAATCACGATCGGACGATTCGCTAAGGAATGCGGCGCAACCGGAATGAGAAGTGTGCAAGCAACCGAGGGATAAATCATCGGACCGCCGACGCTTAGTGCATATGCCGTCGAACCGGTCGGCGTGGAAACAATTAAACCGTCTGCTCTTTGGCGGCTCATCGGAAGTTTATTAACCGAGACCGACACTTCAATCATGCCGCCGGAGTTGCCTCGGGAAACGCAGATTTCGTTGACTGCGACATTGCGGTAAATCTCTTTGCCGTCGCGAATCTGAATTCCTTCAAGGAGGCACCGGGTGTCGGTGTAATAGTGGCCGCTCAGGATTTCGGAAATTTCTTCGACCATTTTGTCTGACGGAATGTCGGTCACAAAACCGAGACGACCGGCGTTAATACCGATGAAGGGTACATCGTAGTGCGCCATGCGGCGGGAAACGCCTAAGAAGGTTCCATCGCCGCCATAAATGATAATGAGGTCGGATTTTTTGCCGATTTCGTCACGGGTGAAACCTTCTCCGAGCGAAAGTGCTTCCGCCGGCTTTTTCTCCAACAGAACTTGGCGTCCAGATTTAATAAGAAGCTCGGCAATAATGCGCAGAGGTTCATAATCGAGAGAGTCTCGCTTTCCGAAAACTCCGACGGTGCTGAATTCTTTTGTCATTGTCTACTCTTTACTCCGTACCAAATTTTTCGAATGCTTCATCAAGCAGCTGAAGGGTTTTTCCCGGTTTTCGAACTTCGTAAAGTAAATTTGTTAAGGCCGGTCCCTGAACCGTACAGATCCAATCTTCAGATGTCCAAAATTGGAAGGTCTCACGCAAGAGTACGCTCGAGCCTTTGACGGTTAAACAATCATCGTCGTCAATTTTGATTCGAACCGTGGGATCGTTTCGGTCCTTCAGGCATTCGCTCAGCGTCCAGTATTGGTAAAAGGCGAGTTCTGGGTTCTCCTGACGGTCAATCCAATTGTTAATGATCGCTGGGAAACGAAGTCTGGCAATTTCTTTCAGATGGTCATTGACGGAGTCAAATGATCGAAAGGACAGAAAAACGGGAAGATCGGAGACAACCAATGCCAGATTGTTTCCTTGCCAGTCGGTCTTGCAGTAATGATAGGAATCTCCTCCGAGCGTCAGACTTTTGGTAAAACGATCCGAGACAATCATCAAAGGGGGATCATCCGGATATTGCTGATAGGGAATGGAGAGAAGGAGCAAGCGGCTCCAGAGGACAGCGTTTTGTTCCAGAGGATGATCAGCTGCGTATTTCAGCAGCGCCGGGCTCAAATACCTGTCGATGTACTTTTGCGACGGCCGCTCTGAGCAGTCGGACACAAATAAAAGCGGATAAGGCAGAGAAGAGAGCATCGATCTTCAGGAACAAAACAAGTTAATAGAAAGAGCTGTGCTTCGGCTTAGAGGTCAGGCAGGCCAGAGCCATAACTATCCACGCGGCGATCATAAATCCGCCGGAGATCGGGGTGACGAGGGGCCACGGTCTCCACTGAGCAAGGACCAGCAAGTAAATGCTCAGTGAAAAGCCGATCGAGCCGATTAGAAGCAGAAGACCGGCCAAGTTAACCAAGCCGGCTTTGAAATGGTTGGTTGCCCAAGCGATCGCAAAGAAACCCAAAGCACTGATCAGTTGGTACTGAACGGCGTATTCAAAGGCTTCGATGGAACGAGGCACATCCACAATGGCCCGCAACCCATGCGCACCGTAGGCGCCCATAGCAACGCCGGAAGCAAGCAGAAGACTTCCGATGAAAGCCCAAAAATGCATATTGAATCCTTATTCCAAAATATCAGGGACGGCAACGGCGTGGAAGCCGGCGTCAACATATACATTATCGCCCGTAATGCCGGAAGCGTAGTCAGAGAGCAGGAAGGCTGCCGTGTTGCCGACTTCATCAATTGTGACTGTGCGTCTGAGTGGAGCAGCCGTTTCCATGTACTTTAAGATTTTGGAGAAGTCTTTGATACCGCTTGCAGCTAGAGTCTTGATCGGACCGGAGGAAATTGCATTTGCCCGAATGCCTTTGGGTCCGAGGCTGTTGGCAAGATAGCGAACAGAAGCTTCAAGAGCGGCCTTGGCGACACCCATGGTGTTGTAGTTCGGCACAACGCGCTCACTGCCTAAATAAGTGAGCGTCAGCACCGATGAAGGGTGACCCTCCATTAGAGGAACAAGCGCTTTGATCAGTGCCGGGAAAGAATAGGCGGAAATGTCCAGAGCCGTCTTGAAGGCATCCCGAGATAAGCCCTCCAAGAAGTCTCCTTGAATGGCTTCGCGCGGAGCGAAACCGATAGAGTGAACCACACCGTCTAAGCCTCCCCATGTTGTCTTGAGAGTCTCGGCCAGAGCAAAAATCTGAGCGTCATCTGCCACATCTAGCGGAAGGACGATTTCGCTGTCAAATTCTTTAGCAAAGCCTGTAATACGGTCCAAGAATCTTTCATTCTGGTAAGTGAAAGCGAGCTGAGCGCCTTCACGATGACAGGCTTTGGCAATGCCATAGGCGATTGAACGGTTGGATAACACACCCGTTAGCAAGATTTTTTTGTCTTTGAGCAAACTCATTGTTCTTCCTTGTCCTTCCAGAGGAATTTCTAAACTCATGGAATATTAAGCGACTTTGTGAACAAAAGTTCAAATCTTGCCGAATTCAGTGCGAATTGCAAAAAACAATTAAAGGAGGTGCAGAAAAGTACGTAATTCAGAATTAAGTCATCAACCATAGCGAAAACGCAAAAAAGCGCAGTGACCAAAAAGCACGCTGCGCTTCAATTAAGAAAGAATTGGACTTATTGAGACAGTTTTAATGTTTGTCCGACCTTGAGGTTGTTATTACGGATGCCGTTTAACTTTTTCAATTGGTTGACCGACATGTTGGCTGAAGATGCAATAGAGAAAAGAGTGTCGCCTTTCCTGACTTTGTAGGTTTTCTTTTTAGCTAAGGGACGCTTGCTGACCTGCTTCTGCACTCTTTCCGGAACCTCTTCCAGCACTACATGCCGTTTGGTCGGCGTACCGGAAGCATTGATGGTCAGGCGCTGACCGACGGAAATATTATTGCCCGAAATGTTGTTGGCATTTCTCAATGCAGACGCTGTGATGCCGTAGCGGTTAGCGATGCTGTAGAGCGTATCGCCTTTTCTAACCACATAGAACTTGGTGGAGGCGACTGGTGTATCGGGCGTGCTCCTTGTCGTAGTAGGGCGGGAGGTCGTTGTCTGGCGAGTGACGATGGGCACATTGACTCGAAGTGTCTGACCGACGCGCAGCCGTTGGGAACGCAAGCCGTTGCTCTTCATTATTGTTGCCGGAGAGACACCCAGGCGGCGTGCCACGCTTCTCATGTTGTCTCCGCGGCGTACGCGATAAGTCACGCGGCGGTAGTCTTGCGCTAAAGCGAAAGAGGCATCAATCGTATCGGAAGAAATATCCTCAGCGTTTCCTAATCCGCTGGACTTGCTGACGAGAACTAGGGATCCTGGTTTGATTCTTCTGCCTGCGGGAATCTGGTTGGCCTCTCGCAGCGCAGCTTCTGTCATGTGGGCCTTGCGCGCGATCGCAGCAACGGTATCCTCAGGCTGCACTCGGTAGGTAGTCCAGCTGGAGAGCGGTTTTCCGCTGGTGCGATAAGCGACCAAGTTTTCGATAAATTGGTCGAGCTTATCTGTCGGCATTAGCATCGAATGATTGTGGGAAGCAACAATAACAGGACGATTGAAAGAAGGATTGAGCGTACTGAATTCTTCATGACTCATACCGGCAAGTTTTGCGGCACGTTTGACGTCGATATCTTGGTCTTTAAAGATTTGAACGAAAAAAGGTTCGTTGTAGATCGTAGGAAGTTTGATGCCGTAATCGTTTGGATTCTGAACGATATTCTTAATCGCCTGAAGTTTGGGGTAGTAGTTCCGGGTTTCTGCAGGCATCTTGAGCGACATGTAATCGGTTGGAAGCCCTAATGATTGATTGCGCTTAATCGCGCGTCGTACATTGCCTTCTCCCCAATTGTATGCCGCAAAGGCCAGCGGCCAATCATCGAATTCGTCGTGCAGTCTCTGTAAGTAGGTGAGGGCGGCAGCCGTACTCTGCAGTACGTCGTAGCGCTCATCTTTCCACATTGTTTGGTCGAGTTCATAGTGCTTACCGGTAGCTGGCATGAATTGCCAAAGACCGGCAGCCTTTACTCGAGACTTAGCGTTTGTGACAAAAGCACTTTCCACGAATGGCAGAAGGGCAATTTCGGTCGGCATTCCGCGTGCGGTGACTTCTTCAATGATGTGGTAAAGGTACTTCTGAGAGCGGTTGGCCATGCGTTGTAAGTAATCCGGACGTTTGGAGTATTTAGCGAGGTTTTCATCCACGACAGAATTCTCCATGTTCGGGATCTTGAAGCCGTCTCGTACGCGTGTCCAAACCGTATAGATTTCGTCGTCATCAGCACCTGGGGTCACGATTTCTTCAATTTCGCCCGGAGGCTCGGAAGCGTAAGGAGACAACGGAAGCGCTAATGCTAAAGACAAAGCCAACGTACGGAGAGAGGTTTTCAAAAACATCGGAGTGGTGCTCAGAAGTCAGGATAAAGATACAATTATTAGGCAATTTAAAGGAAAATCATTCTGGATCGATGAGATTGTGTTTCAAATATCATCGCCCGCAATGTCAGTCATTTATGGCCGAAACAATAACACTCGAAAAATTTTACTCTTCATCGCTGGGCCAATATGCCCTGCGGTGGGAGCAGAACCAATACGACAAATTGGTATCCGATTGTTTCGGATATAACGCGGTGCAGCTTGGGGCGACCGGGATCGATTTTTTAAAGAACAATCGGATCGGCCTTAAGGTTGCCGCGGAGCCGACCTTGCGGCCTTTGACTCAGCTCTTAGAAACGGATGACAGGACGCCCTTGCAGATGCTGTTTGAAGCAATGCCTTTTGAGAGTGAAAGCATAGATTTAGTCGTTATGCCTCATGCATTGGAGGTCTCTGAGGATCCACACGCTTTGTTGAGAGAGGTATACCGAATATTGATTCCGGGCGGAAGGGTTATTCTGACGGGATTTAATTTAATGAGCTTATGGGGGCTGCGTTTTAAAATGCAGCGCTTCGGGGCGAAGACTTTTCTTCCCGGCAAACAGTTTATGTCGGTTTTCCAAATTCGCGACTGGCTTCACTTGCTCTCATTTCATGTAGACAGAGGGGCTTTCGGATGCTACGGTCTCACGTTTTCTTCCGCTCAGATTAAGGAAGACTCCTGGATTGAAAAGGCTGGCGATCGTTGGTGGCCGCAGTGCGGCGCAATTTTTGCGATCAGTGCCACAAAAGAAGTGCCGGGCTTTAAGCTTGTCGGGCGCGCCGTGAACAAGAAATTTTTCTTCTTGGGGCGCCGGCCTGCTCCTAAGAGCGAATGAGCATAAAACCGATTCAATGTGATCAGATTAGAGATGAAAGAAGTAGAAATTTGGACTGACGGGGCCAGCAAAGGCAACCCGGGTCCCGGCGGATGGGGCGCATGGATGAAATATAAAGGCCATGTCCTTGAGCTTTGCGGCGGAGCCTTGAGCACAACCAATAACCAGATGGAATTGACGGCTCCGACAGAAGCTTTATGCCGCCTAAAAGAGCCTTGCAAAGTAATTCTTCATACTGATAGTAAGTATGTTCAACAAGGAATGACAGCGTGGATCTACGGCTGGATTAAAAAAGGCTGGAAGACGGCTGACGGCTCACCCGTAAAAAATGCCGAGCTTTGGAAAAAACTCTACGAAGCATCAAAGCCGCATAAGATTGATTGGGTTTGGGTGAAAGGCCACGATGGAATCGAAGGTAATGAACGCGCTGATTTCCTTGCAAATCTAGGGGTTGAGAAGACTCTCGAGGAGAACAAGAAAAAGGATTAAAAAATCGTGTAGAATCTCGCTTCATTGGAGCGCACGGTTAGCTCAGGGGTAGAGCACTGCCTTCACACGGCAGGGGTCACTGGTTCGAAACCAGTATCGTGCACCAAACCATATTTCGAATAGTCGCAAAAAAACCTCTAATTCGGGTTCCGAGGCTATTTTTATATCTGACTACGTGACTAAAAATAGCTGATTTGTGCAGGAGTAGATGCAGGAGCGTAGCAAGCAAAAAATCAAAGCCGCGGCCACTCATTCCTTACCCTGCATGTTTTCTCTTTCCGTGTTTCAAAACAGCGGCAACATTCCATCTTTTCAGCTTGAATGCCTCTTCAGTTGCTCCAAGGCTCAGAGAGGCTGGTGCTTAATATTTGTTTCATCCGTAACGACAACTTCCGACAAGGTCGACGACCTTGTCAGAAGTTGTGACATAGCAGTTGAAAAGATTTTTAGAAGAAATACATACCAATCGTGAACACGACCAGAGCTACACAGACCGGTATAAATGTTCTCTTACAGATGTCGATCGGATTGACGCCTGCAATACTGGCGATAACAATGACGCCCCCGGCTACAGGAGAAATCGTTCTGCCGAGTCCTGCAGCGACTTGCGCAACGGCACCCAATTGAACCACTGTCATGCCGAAATCAGCGGCGTGGGGAGTGATGACTTCATTAAAAGCAAGTGCTGCAGCATTGCCGGATCCGCATACAATTGCCATCAGCCACGGACCGATAGCTGCCGAAACCATAGCAATGGATTGAGAGCCTTTCATTGCATCAACAAGAGCACCTGTAAGACCGATGGATTTCATGCCGGAGGCAAAAACCGCAGCGGCACCGATGAGCAGAGCAACGTCACAGAAGGCGTCTCCGCAGCCGCGGCAGAACTTTTTAGAGATATCGCCGGCTTTCAGTTTGTTCACAACTCCTACGATAAGACCGACACCCGTTCCAATCAGCATGCAGCAGGGTACGGTGAAAATTTTCGTGGGCAGCCAGCCGACTTGCTTAGAAGCAATAACCAGTAAGAAGAGTGGGAGTATAGGAATCAGTGCATAGAGATAATTCACTTCCAAAGAGCAATCAGCCTTCTTTGTAATGTCTTCTGAGAATTTACGACTTCCTACGCCTTCTTTCATTGCAACAGCAAGGAAGGCCAGGATAATGGCTGCAATTACAGCACCGCATAAAGCCGGGAAAAATTCAGACATGATGACGATCATTGCATCGGGGGAGCTAATTTCGCCGGCTTTGAATGCAAGGTCGGCGACCTGCGGATTAAACATTAAGCCGGGACTGGCAACCGATCCCCACGTACCGAGGAAAACGGCAGCTCCGGCCATGACCGGAGGAACGCCAAGAGCAATTAAAGCAGGAATAAGAAGAACGCCGACAGCTGCAGCGATACCGACAGCAGATGGGAGAACAATGTTCAAAAACCACGTGATGATGACGGCTCCAGGAATTACAAGCATGGGAACTTTGGCTAAAGGCCGTACCAGGGCATTGACTAAGTGGTCTGAGCACTTGGTGTAGCTCATAACGTACCCGAAGCCCATGACGGTCGTGTAAGTGGGGACTAAGCCAGGGTTGGTTAATTGTTTTACGAAAGCGTCAATAGCTTGGCCGAAACCGACCGAGGAGCCTGCTACAAAAACTCCTACGACGGTCATCAAAATGCCGGATAAGAAGAGAACCAAACGGGCTTCATAATTTTTATAAATGAGCCAAAAAGTTCCTATAACGATAGCGATGCCTATCCACAACATAATTAACTCCTTGGGTGATGGGATTTTTATTGATTTTTTGCAAATCTTTCAGTGCGATAAGAAAAAATATCTTTGATATCAATGAGGTACGGTTCGATTTCGTATTCTTTGCAAGCCGATAATCCTTCCTGCGTTGTGATGAATTTGCCTCCTTGCCCTTTAACGCAGCCATCGACGAGTACTTCTTTGCCTTCTACGAAAGAATGAATTGGCTTTTGACGCTCAAAGTCAATGATGGTGATGTCGGCATCGGCGCCGGGACTGAAGTGTCCTTTGTTTTTGAGACCGTAAAGCCTCGTAGCGGAATAACTGGACTTGAAGACAAACTCCTGCAGGCTGAGGGCGCCTAATTTCACAAGGCTGAAGCCGCTTGAAATGATGACGTTTCTAGGAATTCCGCCACCGTCAGTACAAAAGGCGTCAACTAGGAAGTGCTTACCGTCTTTTCGTTTCTGAGTAGCGAAAAAGAAACGAGGAAGTGCCGGATTGACTTCGAAACTCATAGGTACATCCGTCTGAGTTTCCGACCAGATCTTCAAACCTTTTTCTTTATTCGTCAGGACAACAACACCATCGGCTCTTTCGTGAACATGGGCAGCGCCTTCCTCTATGGCCGCTCTCAGCCCATCGATGGTTGGTGCATAGCCTTTGGCAATTAGACAGTTTCTTGTGACTCCGCTTTCAGGAACGCCGTCGATACACTTTCCTGAACAGCCGTTGATTGGGGAGAGATAGCTTTCGCAAAGGATTTCAGGATGTTCTTCGAGCAATTGTTCGGCTTTGCGAATCTCTTCTTCCACAGAAAGTACAGCACCACGGCAGTAGGCGTTTATGTGTGCGAGATGGAAACTCCTCCCGTTTGCTATTTTGATTATTTCTTCCATTCCGCGGATATTCGATCCTTGCTTCGTGGAGCCGGCGTGGACCGCCAAAAAGGTTCCGTTTTCGGAGCAAACTGAAAATAACGTATCCACGGATTCCGGCTCAAGCGGGTAATGGCCGCCCAATAGTTTTACTCCGAAGGCTCCTTTCTTAAGAGCGATTTGAACGGCCCGAAGAATTTCCTGCGATGAAGGATGGTTTGAGCTGAGATTGACGCTGGGTCTGAGCTGTTCCAGACAGCCAATATTTAATCCGGTCCCGTTTTCTTTTATGAATTTTTTAACGCTGTCCACAGGGCCTGCCATTTCTATGGCAGTTGTAACACCGGCTAAAGCCAGCATTTTCAGGCTGTCGGGGCCTCCTAACCAGGAGGATGCATGCATATGGCTGTCGACAATTCCCGGGATAACAAGGAGATTTTTTGCATCGAGATGGCTCTTAGCTTTTCCCAGTGCAGTACCGATAGAAGCGATTCGACCGTCTTTTACAGCGATGTCGGTAACTTGATCGAGATGGTTTTTGTAATCAACGACCCTTCCGTTGTGAATGATGAGATCAAACATGGTTTTTGAAGTTGAGGAAACAGGAATTTGTTGAGAAAAATTCTAGGTTTCGCTATCTCATTTGAAAAATATTATTTATGATTTGTCTAATTAACAAAAATGTTATAAACATGAGAAATCTGATTCTTCATCACTTGGAAGCCATCATTGAGAGCGGCTCTGTTATCGGTGCATGCAGAAGATTGTTCTTATCACAGCCTGCACTAAGTCAGTACATCAAGAGACTGGAAGCTGAGTACGGAATAGTGATTTTTGACAGGTCCGTAAGTCCTTGGAAGTTGACGGAAGAAGGGGAGCATCTTCTTGAGACCCAAAGAAAAATACAACAGCTTGATGAAGAATGCCGACAGTTTTTTAGAGATCGAAAAGGTTTAAAGAGCGGGACTGTCAGAATAGGTTCGACAGCATATCGCACGGCCACAATATTGAATCCGATACTCTCTGTGTATAAAAAACAGTATCCCAACGTGATTGTCAGAATAGAGGAAGGGACGACTCAGGAAGTTGCTGAATTTGCAGATAACGGGAAGGTGGATTGCTCATTTGTTATTTCTTCGATGGTTCCGTCCTCTCTCGAGTCTGTCGAGATTTACAGCGAAAAGGTATTAGTGGGCCTACCGCCGAATCATCCTTATACGAAACGAGCCTCCGGCGAAGCCTCTCTTGAAGAGAAGTTCCCGAAAGTGGATTTTAAGGAGCTCGATGGTACGCCTTTCATCATTATGAAGAGGGGACAGATTTTCAATCAGTACTACTACGACTTATGTCAGAAGCATAGGGTACCCCCGCAAGTTGTGTTAGAAACTCAATCCATTCTTACGGTTCCCGCGCTCATCTCGGCTAACGTCGGTGCTGCTTTGGTTCCATCCACGATCGCAGACGATTGTATGGCCAGAAATGTCCGGCTTTTTTCTCTTGGAGACGATGTTCCTCAAAACAATGTTTCTCTAGTTTGGAAGCAAGGGAAATATCAAAGTTACGCTCTGACAGAATTCATAAAAACGGCAAAGGAGATTTTCCTGCCAGCTTTCACTCATCAATAGCCTAACCTGTCCAAAATCATGAATCCGGCTTAAGTGAAAACGCCTGCAACTCTTCAAAAGTTTAAAGTTTGCTAGGGAAAACAATAGGATGTTTCCTCGGAAATAAAAGTTCTCTTTCCGAGAACTAATTAAAATTTATTCCACATTATGAGAGCACTTATCACTATTGGTAAGGCTCTCGATTTATTAAATATTTCTTCCCAAGGTTCAAACTATGGATTGGCTCGTTTCTTTGTGGAGCGATTCAAATTCGGTCGGGCATATTCTTTTGGTTTATGCGATCGTCATCACGGTCGGTTTGCTGCTCGGACGAATCAAAATTTTCGGAATCTCGCTCGGCGTCACTTTTGTGCTCTTTGCCGGTTTAGCGGCTGGTTACTTCGGCTTTACCGTAAACACGACGGTTCTTCATTTTCTTCGTGACTTCGGCCTGATTCTTTTTGTTTTCTTTATCGGCCTTCAAGTCGGACCATCGTTCTTTTCATCCTTCCGAAGCGGCGGTGTTCAGCTGAATCTGCTTACGCTTTTAGCAGTATTTCTGAGCTTGGCTGTAACGGTCGGTCTTTATTTCGCATTTTCGGACACTGTTTCGCTGCCGCAGATGCTCGGCGTTTACTTCGGTGCCGTGACAAATACACCGGGTCTCGGTGCCACGCAGGAAGCATTAAACATGCTGGATTACAAAGGCGAAGATATTGCCGTCGCCTATGCATGCGCCTATCCGCTCGCCGTTGTGGCCATCATCGCAACGTCTATCTGCCTGCGCTTTATCTTCCGTATTGATCTCAAGGAAGAAGACCGCATGTGGGAAGAATCGGAAAAAGAAAACAACGAAGCCCCTATCTTCTTCCACGTCAAAGTCACAAATGCGGCTTTAGAAGGTAAACAGCTGGAGCAGCTCCGCAACTTTATCGGCCGTCCCTTTATCTGCTCTCGATTGCTGCATGACGGAACGATTATTAGTCCTCATGCTAAGGACACGGTCCACGTCGGCGACGTGATGCGAATTGTTGCTTCCGCTGAAAACAAAGATGCCATTACGGTTTTTTGCGGTTCTGAAGATAAAGATGTCGACTTGGCAACGGAAAGTTCTCCGATTACAGCGCGCAATATTCGTGTGACCCGAAGCGCCATGAACGGCTTGACTGTTCATGACCTGCACTTAAGTCGCTACGACGGTGTCAATATCACGCGTATTTTCCGCGCTGGTATGACGCTTTTTCCGTATCCGCATCTTCGTTTTCAGATCGGTGACGTGGTCTACTGCGTTGGTCCGGAACGCTCAATTCGCCGTTTGGCCGACAAACTCGGCAATCAGGAAAAGAAACTGGACCATCCGAACCTGATTTCTATTTTCCTCGGTATCGCAGTAGGCATTCTTTTCGGCAGCCTTCCGATCGCTATCCCAGGAATGCCGGTTCCTCTGAAATTAGGCTTGGCAGGCGGTCCGCTGATTGTTGCGATTTTGCTGGGCTACTACGGTCCGAATTTCAAGCTCATTACTTACACCACGGCATCAGCCAACCTGATGCTTCGAGAAATGGGCATCGCATTGTTCCTTGCAAGTGTGGGTCTGGCAGCCGGCCGTCCTTTCGTCGACGCAATCCTCGAAGGCAACGGGCTCCTCTATGCCTTCCTCGGTTTGTTTATCACGATTATTCCTTTAGTGGTCATCGGAAGTATCGCCCGCAAGGTCTATAAGATGAACTACCACAGCATCGTGGGCATGATTGCCGGCGCGACGACCGATCCACCCACGCTGGCCTATGCCAGCACACTGACGGAAAAGAATGTTTCTGCAGTTGCATACTCCACGGTTTATCCTTTGGCGATGTTTCTGAGAATTCTTTCAGGCCAGTTTGTATTGCTCATCCTCTGGCAGTACGTCAGTTAAAAGGCTCATTTGCTGAACCCAGGTCGGTCGATTTTGGCCGGCCTTTATTTTTGCTTCTTGATTGCACGGAAAGGTCCGTGTCCAGTCAAGGCCTAACGCGGTAAAATCAAAACTTATGCTCGCCCCGCTTATTTGCGGGAAATTTAATATTCACGGGATTAGTTTAGAACCATGTTTACAAAAGTCCGTACTCGCATTGCTCCGAGTCCTACAGGAATGATGCATTTGGGAACCGCTCGTACTGCGATTTATTGTTGGGCCGTTGCCCGTCATTTCGGCGGTGAATTCCTTCTCCGTATTGAAGATACCGACCGCGAGCGCTCCACTCCTGAAGCAACTCAAGTGATTCTGGACGCAATGAAGTGGCTCAACCTCGACTATGACAACAAGGAAGTGGTCTATCAGATGAACCGTCTTCCTCGTTACAAAGAAGTAGTGGATCAGCTCTTGGCTAAAGGCTTGGCCTACAAGTGCTATGCCACAAAGGAAGAGCTCGATGAGATGCGTGAAGCACAGAAAGCCCGCGGAGAGAAACCTCGCTATGACGGCCGCTGGCGTCCTGAAAACTGTGTCGGCAAACCTATTCCCGAAGGCGTCACTCCGGTTATCCGTTTCCGCAACCCGGACGACGGCGTTGTGACATGGGAAGACGGAGTTTACGGCGAAATTACCGTTGCAAATTCTGAATTAGACGACCTCGTGATTATGAGAGGCGACGGCATCCCGACTTACAACTTTGCCGTTGTTGTTGACGACTGGGATATGCAGATCAGCCACGTCATTCGCGGTGCTGACCATATCAACAACACTCCGCGTCAGATCAACCTTTACAACGCTATCGGCGCACCTCTGCCGACGTTCGCACATCTGCCCTTGATCCACGGTGAAGACGGCCAGAAGCTTTCTAAGCGCAACGGTACCGTCAGCGTTCTGCAGTACAACGAAGAAGGCTACCTCCCGGAAGCCTTGTTCAACTATCTCGCTCGCTTGGGCTGGGGCCACAAAGACGACGAAAAATTCACTCGCGAACAGCTGGCCGAATGGTTTGAGCTTTCCGACTGCAGCCGTTCTCCGGCCCGCTTCAGTATGAAGAAACTGGACTGGCTGAACCACGAATACATCAAAGGATATGACGACAAGAAGCTTGCAGAACTTGTCAAACCGAGAATTGAAAAACTCGGCGGCGATCTGAGCCTGGTCAAGGACCTTCCCGGCGTTATGGCTCTTCTGAAGAGCCGCGAACCGACCCTGCAGGCTCTTGCAAAGGCAGCAATGCTGTTCTGCCATAACAATCCGGTTGATTCTTCTTCTCTGCCTGCGCAGCTCAAGGACAAGGAAGACGCTTCTTTCGAAGCGATGGCTGCTTTCGTCCGTAAAGCTCCTTCCATCGAATGGAAGAAAGAGAGCATTTATGGCTTAATGAAAGAAATCATGGATGAGCAGGGCGTCAAAGTTTTGCACCTTGCAATTCCTCTGCGCGTTTTGGTGACAGGCGCTGAAAAGACACCGTCCATCGACGCAACCCTTGAACTGTACGGTCAAGAGCGCGTTCTTACCCGCCTCAACGAAGGTATGGAGAAGTGGGCCGCTCAGAGAGCCGGAAACTAATTTTTACTTTTTAGAATGCGATTTTCGGGGATAGAGTTGACAAGATCAAAAATGTCCCGTAATATCGCACTTCTTTCGGGGGTATAGCTCAGCTGGGAGAGCGCTTGCATGGCATGCAAGAGGTCAGCGGTTCGATCCCGCTTACCTCCACCAAAAGTTAAAGAGACTTATTAAGTTAAGTTTCAACGTCCTCATCGTCTAGAGGCCTAGGACACGACCCTTTCACGGTCGGTACCGGGGTTCGAATCCCCGTGAGGACGCCATTATTTGAAAACCCGATAGCTGTTTAGCTTCGGGTTTTCGCTTTTCCGGATGGTCATGAGGCGCAGTCCTTTAGCCTCAGAAAAATCTAATTACTCACCTAGGAAAATGGTTCTAACGGAGAATTTGAGCGATTTCTTTCTCCGAAGAATCAAATCTCACAGAATCAGGCAAAAGACTAACTGTTTTTTGTCTTTTCTCTCTTTTCAATCCGCGTAACAATAGCGATCATGGCGCCGGATTGTCACTTTGAAATCCTGTATCGTCAAAAGGAACGACCATGGAAACTCGAGATACAGAACAGAAAGAAATAACAGAAAAATTCATAAATCAGGCAATTGAAGGCCATCGAGCCCATGACCTGAATTGGAAAAGAATTCCCGGATTTAACGTCAGCGTGCTGGAAAAAGACGCAGTCAATCGGAGCTGCTTTTACACGCTCTCTATGGCAGTGATTTTTCAGGGCGAGAAAATAGTCGATGTCGGCGACAATCAATATCAGTATGGAGGCGGTTCCATGATCGTCACCTCTGTGGAAGTCCCGACTTCCTACCGTATCCTTAATGCCAGTCCCGAGCGTCCTTTTGTATCTGCCTCCATGAAACTCGACCGCGCTTTGCTGGCCGAAATCATGGGAGAGATCTCGGGAAAGAAAGAGTTTCCGCCGTCTGAAGACAGCAATGCTTTTTGCGTTGCCAAGACGCCGGTTCAAATTTCAGATTGCTTTTTAAGACTTCTTCGTCTCGCAGAACATCCTGAGGACATGGACTTTGTGTTCCCATGCATTCAGCGAGAACTCCACTATTTTGCACTGACAGATCCACAGTGCAGCAACCTTAGAGAGCTTTGCACAGGCGGTTTGCCTAGCAATCGAGTATCTAAAGCAGTTGAGTGGCTCAAACAATACTACAAAGAACCGATCCGTATTCAAGAGCTCGCAGACATGGTCTACATGTCTTCTTCTACTTTCCATAACCATTTCAAAAACGTGACTTCGCTGACGCCCCTGCAGTATCAAAAACGTCTGCGTCTTCATGAGGCTAAGCGTTTAATGATTACTGAGTCATACAACGCATCCAGTGCTGCCTTTGAAGTCGGGTATGAAAGCGTTCAGCAGTTCAATCGAGAATACAAGCGCCTGTTTGGTAAACCTCCTGTCCAGGACGTCTCCGGTTCATAACTTTTCCTTGATAAAAAGAAGCAAATATTACTCGTGGTTTTGCACAAGAGAGGCCTAATCCTAAAAGGATTAGGCAAATATACGAGTCATTCAAGGCAAAGATAAAAATACGAGCCTCCTAAAATATCCTTAACAAATAGGAGCTCGTGATGACAAACACCTTGAAGAGAAGATCAGTCCTTGTAGCCTCCGCAGCTGCATTAGTCGGAGTCTCTGTTGAAGAAAGCCAAGCAAAGACAAGCAAAGCGAAAGATCCGGATTTGGATAGCGTTCTAGAAAGGCTCTTAGATCAAAAAGAACGCGGAGCAACACTCAGTCCGGTTCAAAAATACTGTGCTCTCCTTTCCTGTGTAACCGCACAAGCGCTTCCTGAGGCCGCAGAGAAGATTGTCCTCAGAGCTCTTAAAGAAAAGGTATCGCCGCTCGAAATCAGAGAAATCGTTTATCAGTGCGCTCCTTATGTGGGAATCGGGCGTGTCCAGGAAAGCATGGAAGGCGTCAACGATGCATTTAAAGAAGCTCACATTTCATTGCCTCTGCCGACGGCAACGACCGTAACGGATAAGAACAGAAGAGAATCCGGAGAGCAGATGGTCATGAAACTCAACAGCGACCGCATGAAGCAGATTTTGTCTCAGGTCCCCAAAGATGAATATGACCTCAGAGTCAACGACCTGTATGACTTCTGCTTCGGCGATTTCTACACTCGCTCCGGATTAAGCCTCAAAGATCGAGAACTCGTTGTGTTTGGTGCAATTGCTGCCTTAGGAGGCTGCGAAGCTCAGCTGCGCAGTCATATCGGAGCCAATCTCCGCGAAGGTACAACAAAAGCACAGTTGGTTGACGCACTGAGAGTCATGCTTCCGTACTTGGGATTCCCGCGGACTCTGAATGCAATGAACCAGGTCAGCCAAATGACAAAGGATTCGAAATGATTAATCGCAGAACTTTTACGTTATTCAGTATGTGCACTGCTGTCGGTGTCTCTGGTTTGGCCAATGCACAGGCTGATAAGAAACCGAAAATCTTGGTTGTATATTTTTCCAAGACGAACCACACAAAGAATATTGCCGACACCATTGCTCGTTTGACGGGTGCTGATGAACTCAGAGTTGAGGTCGTTAAACCTTATCCTGAGGCCTATCGTTCGACAACCGAAGTCGTGAAGAAAGAATTGGAAAAGGGCATCGTGCGCGAGATCAAGGCCCCCGAAGTCGATCTTTCCAAGTACGACGTGATTATTTTCGGAACCCCGACTTGGTGGCACCATGTAGCCATGCCGCTTCAGACATGGATTAAAGCGCATCCGATGCAGGGCAAAACGATTGCTACCTACAACACCGACGGTGGCGGCGGAACAATGCATACAAGCGAAGACTTTGAAGCATTGCTCAAAGGCAACAAGCTTCTTCCGCACTTCACGATTTTCGGCACGACGGATGACAAAACACCTGCAGTTTCGAAATGGCTGAAAGGAATCGGCTTGCTGAATAAATAAAAGTTCTGCAGAAGAAAAGAAGTAAGCACTCCGAATTGAAAGTTAATTTTCTCTTTAGTTCTTGGGCATGGTTTCTTTGAGGACCGTGCCTATTTTTTCAGTCTTTAAACCTGTTATTTTGTCCAGATTTAGTTGAGCTGCTCTGGGCCTCGAGCTTCTAAAATAGCGTTAATAAAATTATCAACCTCAAGAGGTCCTTATATGGCAATTGAATATACCGGCTCCCTTCAAGGCAAGGTTCGTGCTCACACTCCCGAGACATTGGCTGCCACTTGGCTGAATGCCTATGTCGTTTTGCCGAATGCCGGCGGTGCTCCGAAAGTCGGAACCGTAGAAGAATTCAAAGGAGAGACCAAAGCCTATCCTGCAGTGGTTTTCTGCCACGGCAGCTCCGGTGTCAATCCTCAGATAAAAATTTTCGCTCAGTGGCTTGCTGATGCCTTGAGAGTGGCGGTTGTTGTTCCTGACTCTATGCAGACCGAAGACCGTCTGACTTACTCCTCTCCCGTCCCGGCTGCTGACTATGAAATCATCCACAAGATGCGTTCCCAGGAACTGGCTTTGGCCATGATGGAAATTAAGCACGCACCTTGGTTCGACGGACGTGCCATCATCGCCGGTACGAGCGAAGGCGGCGTAACGGCAGCCCGCTACCAAGCTGACGAAAAAATGATTCAGGAAAAAGGCCGCATGATCTTCTCTTGGTCCTGCGAAGACAACTACCACGTTGAAAGTCACAACACCCACATTCCTGACAACCTCCCGGTTTTGAATGTGATGAGCGCAACCGACAAGTTCTTCAGCCAGTCCAACAGCTATTTAGATAATCCGGAAGCCCTCGGCTACGCAGGCAAGGTTCTGGCCAACAACCCGAATGCAGAAATCGTTCTTCTGCCCGGTGCACCGCATACATTGATGAACCTTCCGCAGGCTCGCGACGCTGTTCAGGCTTTCATTAATCGCGTCCTCAGAAGCTAATCGAAGTCTTTCGAGCTTCGGCAGCTCTCTTCGATAAAAAATAATCCCGCAGACTTTTGAAATCTGCGGGATTCGCTTTTTAGAGCTTCAGCCGATTAGAAGATGGCGGAAACAATAATCAGCATCGTGATGTAACCGACGACACAGGGGATCGCGGTTCTCTTGATAATCGCAAACGGACTGACCTTTGCAAAACCGGCCACGATAATGATGACGCCGGCAACCGGAGACAGTGCGCGAAGCATTTCAGAAGCAGTATGCATCATAAGCATGATGGCGATACCGTTGGAATTGAGGTGCTGTGCAACGTCCGGGATGACGTGAGCCAAGCTAGTGAAAGCAGCAACGCCGGAACCGGTAAGAACAGTAACCACACCGATGATGGCGGAAAGCACAACGCCGGTGCCTGTGACGCCGAGGCCGCAGTTCTTAGCAACGTCGATCAAGCAGGTGATGAGACCGGTCTGCTGCAGGCCTTTAGCAAAGAAGGCAGCAACGAAGATCAGGCCGACGGTACTTGTTAGGATGCTGCCCATGCCCTTAAACATGGAGAAGGACAGGTCGAAGGACTTCTTGGCCTCTCTTCTGACGAGAAGGTCGACGAGGAAGCAGACGAACCAAGAAAGGAACATGGCGGTTGCAACGTTCATCGTAATGGTCTTGTAAACCATCTTGTTGAAGATGAGGAGAAGAACCAGCGGAAGAACCGGCATGCAGGCATAGATGAGCGGTGTCTTTTCGAGTTCTTTTCTCTTAGCTTCGAGTTCGGCGAAGTCGGCAACATAACCGTGAACACCGTCTTTCTTGTCGAAGTATCTCTGAACGATCACGTGAGTGATAGCCATTACAAGTACGACCGGAGCGGCCATGACTAACTGATAAGAAACCAGATATTCAACCGGGTCAAGGTGAACCAGTTCGGCAGCCATCACAGCAACGCCGGAGGCCGGAGCGTAGCCGACGCAGAGGACGCTGGCGACCACGGCAGCGGCAGAAAGAGAAGAGCAGCCGACGCGGATGATCAGCGGATAAACCGTCACGATCAACAGCATGGCCAAGCCGGCAGCCGATGTAATCACCAAGCCGAGGCAGTGACCGATGATGAACACTAAGCCGAGGATGAGGTACGGGTTCTTTAATAAGGTAATCGGTTTAGCGCAAACCGTAACGAAACGGTCGGAAGCACCGACGTCTTTCATGTACTGAGCAAAACCGCCGGAAACAAGAATAATGAAACCGACGCCGGCAATCTGGGTGCGGCAGATCGCGCGGAAGAGTTCGAAGAAGTCAAAGCCTAAAAGGCCTGTGGCAGTGGCATTCTTCGGAAGAAAGTTTGTCGCGCCGTTCATAACACCGATGATGTTCAAAAGCAGACCGGCAATAAAAAGCACCATATTTACTTGGTACTTCTTAACGATTGCCCAGCCTGTCAAAATGACAATAGCGGCAGCGAGCCAAAGTGAAATCGCTTGCATTTGGGACCCTTGGGAAGTTAATGAAATATTTTCTAACAATTATAGATGCAAAAACACGGGATATTTAACCGTGCAGTTCCAAGAATGTCGGCCGCTATCGAGTCTTTTGTTCTGAGGAAGAAGCGGCTTTCTCCGCCTTTTTGGTGTAGACGGTAGCGATCATCCCGGCAGCGGCGACAATGGTCATACCGATAAGAGAGAGCATGTCGGGAATATTTTTAAAGAAGAAGACGCCGATGAGTTCTGAGAAGGGGATCGCAGAAAATCCCAGACAGGAAACCAGAAGCATATTTCCGCCGATCCAGGCTCGGGTGCTGGCGAGCATTCCTCCTGTGGCAAGTAGGCACATCAGAAAGGCGGCAATGGCGGCACGAGTATTGGGCATGTGGAATCCGTCTTCAAAAAAGAGGATACCCAGCAGCGCACCCACTGTGCAGAAAAGAGAATAATAAAAGACGACGCGCCAGGACGGTTCGTGCACGCGGCCTAAAAAGCGGATTTGCCAATATCCGAACAAATCAATAAAAGCGACAAAGAGGCATAAAAGTGCCGAGACCGCATCCCCGCTCAGGAAAGACGGACGCATAACGACCACAATGCCGACAAAGCCGAGAAGAATAGAGCCGATCAGGGGCCATTCGGGCTGTTCTTTCTTCCAGAGCGCCAGCAAAATAAAATTCAGTGCTAAAAAGAGCGGCGTTGAATACGTCAGCGTGATGTTGGTGCCGAGCGGCAGCATCCCTAACGTAAAGAACCAAATAGCTACCGAAGCAAAACCCAGAACATCTCGTCGAAGATGCAGTATCGGATATTGGGTCTTTAACGTTTCTCCTCTCAGAGAGACGGTAATAAAGACGAAGAGAGTCGTGAAAAGAGAGCGGTAGAAAACCAGCTCCAGCGGTCCGAAAACATCATTGCAGTACTTCACACAAGCGGCCATCATGGAAAAGAAGGCCGCGGCGGCTAAGGACCAAAGCGATTGCGCAAACATGTTGTGAAGTAAGGTATTGAGCAGATGCGAATCGAGGAGCTGGAAAGCTCCTCGGATCAGGTTACATCTTAATTAATTTTTGGTCTTCAAAACGTCATCGATGGCAGTAATGACTTCATCGACTTCCGGCCAGCGGCCTTTACGGCCCACAATAACGTTCTTCTCGTTCCAGGGACTGGTGCGGTCGGTGTCCGTAACACCGACAATAGTGACCTGAGGGGCACCCACGGCGGCAGCGATATGGCTTACGCCGGAGTCGTTTGCGATGACAATAGCTGCTTTTTCGCAAAGTGCGGCGAAGTTGCCGAGACTTGTCGGCTCATAGATGGTTGCGTCCGGACAAGCAGCTTTAGCCGCTTCGGCTTCATCGGCAGCCGGGAAGACGACCGGTTCGATGCCTCTGTCGCGAAGCGGCTTGCAGAGTTCATTGAAGTGGCGCCAGTATTTTTCTTTGCCTTCGTGACGGCCTTTGGCGATCGGTGCAAGGATGGCGTAGCGTTTAGGCAAGCCGATTTTTGCGGCTAGGTTGCGGGCGCCGGCTTCATTGCGTGCAGCCAGCTTCATGTTGATGCGCTTAGTGAGCTTGGTATATGGCGGTTTGATGCCCATGGCTTTGAGCGCTTCGTAGGCAACGTACCAGAAGCGTTCGACTTCGTGCATTCTCGGAGGCTCCGGAATGGCATGCTCTAACAGAATGGAACGTCCGTCAGTGGCTAAACCGGTGCTTTGGATGCCTGCGCTCTTAAAAAGAAGTGCGGACCCGAAGGAGTTCGGCATCAGGATACCGCGGGGATTTTTTACAGAAGCAGCTAAATCCCGAATGCGTTTAATGTCGTCTAACAAATTTCCTTCAATCGGGTCGAAGCGGCGGTTGGTGCCCTCGAATAACTCTCCGACGAAAGGCTTGCCGATAAGGTAAAGCTTAAATCCGGCGGCCTCTAAAAGGTTTAAGGCCGGCATAGTCATGACGGCGTCACCGACATGATTAGGTAACCTGACGAATAGTGTTGCCATAAAAACTGTTTCAAAGATATATGTGTTTGCCTAGTCTAACGCCTGCCGACTCGTTAAACTACCTGCACCTAAGCTAACGAGGATAGAGTTGAAATCCGTTAAGATCAAAAAAGAACCTTTAATGAGGCTCTTTGCCTACTTACCGCCTTACAAGTTCTACATCTTTCTCGCGTTGATCGCCATGGTCGCCGCGGCTGCCGGCTCATCCCTGATGGCATTGCTGATGGGCAAGCTCACTGATTTAGGTTTCTATCAAAAAAACGGTCTGGTGGCAATTTGGGCTCCGATTGCTTTGATCGGCATCTCTGTTCTTCACGGAGGCGGCCAGTTCTGTTCTTCTTATCTACTTCAAAAAGTTTCTCAGGAAATCCTGGTCAAACTCCGTTCTTTGATGTTTGATCACATGATTCGCTGGCCGGAAGAAGTTGTCCAGAGTCAGGAATCCGGCCGTGTGGTTTCCCGCTTTGTGAACGAAGCTTCTCAGGCCTTGTCAGGCGCCTCTCAGGTGCTGACCGTACTTGTGCGCGACTCTCTTCAGGTTGCAGCCTTGCTTTGCGTTCTTTTTTGGCATAACTGGCAGCTGACATTAGTGACGTTTATTGTTGCCCCGATTCTGATTTATATCTTGAGGACGGTGAGCAAGCGCCTCAAGAAACTGACTTCCGACAGTCAGGTGACTTTCGGCCAGATCTTAAGTCAGCTCAATGAAACTTATCGTTCCGAGCGTCTGATTAAGGTTTACAACGCTTACAAGTTTGAAGAAGAGCGTTTCGGTCACATCAACCGTCGGCTGAAAGGGTTGACGATGCGTCAGCAGATCGTCAAAGGCCTCGGTACTCCTGCGACTCAGCTCGTCAGTATCTGCGGTGTTGCGATTGTCGTCTGTGTGGCATTGCTCCAGGCGCAGAAAGGCCAGCTCTCTTTGGCCGAATTTGTGACCTACATTTCTGCGATGCTTCTCATGATGCCGGCCATTCGTAAACTTGCCGGCTTAAACGGCACGATTGCCAGTATGGGCGCGGCCGCCGAAAGCCTTTTTGAGATGATTGATATTCCTCTTGAAAAGGATCCCGGCTCTAAGAGTATCGAACGCGTTAAGGGCAACGTTGAATTCAAAAACGTTTGGTACAAGTATCCCAATGCATTGGAACCCTCGCTGAAGGATTTCACCCTGAAGGCAGAGGCCGGAAAGATGATTGCCTTTGTGGGTGCTTCAGGCGCCGGTAAGAGCACCATCATTAACATGATTCCTCGTTTCATGGTGCCGACGAAAGGAGAGATCTTATTTGACGGTATACCTCAGAACGAGATGACGCTGGAGAGCATTCGCCGTCAGGTGGCAATCGTGACTCAGGAAGTCATGCTCTTTGACGACACCATTGCTGCCAATATTGCTTTCGGAGCGGGAAGACCCGTGACAGAGGAAGAAATCATGCAGGCAGCTGAAGCCGCCTACCTCAAGCCGTTGATCGATTCGCTTCCCGAAGGTCTTCAGACTCGGATCGGTGAGGGCGGATCAAAACTTTCCGGCGGCCAAAGACAGCGTGTCTCCATCGCACGCGCACTCCTGAAAGATGCTCCGATTCTGCTTCTTGACGAGGCCACCAGTGCTTTGGATACGGAAAGCGAAAAGTACATTCAGGCCTCTTTGGACAAACTCAGAGAAGGCCGCACGAGCTTTGTGGTGGCGCACCGTCTCTCTACCATTGTGGATGCCGATATGATCGTCGTGATGGATCAGGGGGCGATAGTAGAGGCCGGAACTCATTTCGAGCTTCTGGCAAAGGATGGTCCTTATGCTCGGCTCTATAAGATTCAATTCAATCACCAGAAGCCCGAAAAGTCTGAGGCACAAAAGGCTTAACGGATAAAAGCGTCCTAAAAACGCCTACATCAAAAACAACAAATAGCACAATTCGAAATTAAATTTCGCATTGTGCTATTTATATTTAATCTGTTGAAATTTTTAATTTGCCTCGCGAAGAATAAACAAATTTTTGTGCTTAAATAAATCTGTTTCGCCTTGAGCACAGCTGCTCGATAACTCAATACATAGGAGTATCAATGGAAACACCACTGCAAATGGGTTCCTTCTCGAGACAGTCGAAAACGATTGCTCTTTTTGCCGCCCCTGTTTTAGCCCTGCTTTTATATTGGGTTCTTCCGGACGCGTATGTTAACGGTGCCGGAGCTTCGGTTCCCGTCTCCCATGCCGCAAAGGCCTGCTTAGCTATTCTGCTATGGATGGCCCTTTGGTGGTTTACAGAAACCGTGCCGATTGCCGTGACGGCGCTTTTGCCGATTATTCTTTATCCTCTTTGCGATGTTACGACTTTAGCAAAAACGCTGACGCCCTATGCCTCTGATACGATTTATCTGTTCTTAGGCGGCTTCCTGCTGGCAGCGGGTATTCAGCGCTGGGGCCTCGATAAGCGTATCGCTTTAAAGACGATGCAAATTGTCGGTACCTCTCCCGGCGCCATTATTGCCGGTGTGATGATCGCAACAGGTTTCATTTCCATGTGGGTGTCGAATACGGCAACCGCAGCCATGATGGTTCCGATCGCCATCGCCGTCATGTCCGTGGTTCGTCAGAATTCCGACTCTCCGACCATTACTAAGGGCGAAAGAAACTTCGGTATCTGTGTCCTGTTAGCCGTGGCTTATGGCGCTTCCATCGGCGGTATGGGAACAATTATCGGTTCGCCTCCTAACGGTATCTTCGTTCGCTTTGTGCAGCAGACGTACGGTGTTGATGTTTCCATCGTTCAGTGGATGAAGGTTGGTATGCCGGTGGTTCTTCTCCTCATGCCTCTTTCCTGGCTGCTCTTAACCAAGGTGCTTTTCAGAGAACAGATTCAAAAGATTGCCGGCGGCCGTGAATGGATCCGTACCGAATTAAAGAACATCGGCAAACCGACCCGCGGTGAAATCTCAGTTCTGATCGTCTTCATTTGTGCAGTGGTTCTTTGGTGCCTCGGTTCTCAGATTCGCTCCTTCACCTTAGAAAACGGTGTTCGTCCTTTCAGAATGGTTAGTGATGCCGTGATTGCAATGGCTGCCGGTGTGTCTCTCTTCTGTATTCCGGTTAATTTTTCCCGCGGTGAAAGAGCGCTTGACTGGAAGCACTGCGACAATATTCCCTGGGACGTGCTTCTCCTTTTCGGAGGCGGCCTTTCTATGGCAGCTTGTATTCAGGCAACCGGCGCTGCCAACCTCATCGCAGCCCAGGCAACATCCTTCGTTGGTCTGCCGCCTGTGCTCGTGATCTTGGGGGTCGCAACTTTAGTGATCTTCGCAACGGAATTCACTTCGAACACTGCTTTGGCTGCTACGATGCTTCCGCTTCTGGCTGCTGCAGCTCCTGTTCTCGGTATTCCGACTGAACAAGTGCTGTTAGTCACGACGATCGGTGCTTCTGCCGCCTTCATGATGCCGGTTGCGACGCCGCCGAATGCGATTATTTTCGGTACAGGCCGCATACAAATCGGTGAAATGATTAAAGCCGGCTTCTGGCTCAACATCATCTCCATCATCGTGATTGCGGGTGTCTGCATGGCGCTCGGAGACGTCCTCCAGCTCCCGATGCCTAAGTAATAAAAATCCGGCGGTTTTCGAACCGTCGGAATAAAAAATATGGGCCTGAACGAATTTTTTGTTCGGGCTTTTGTTTATTTTTGGACCGGGAAATATTGTTCGATATCCGACCAGAAGATTTCGCAGGGCTTTGAGAGCTTGCGGTTTTTCTTGCGAACGGCAACATGCGACGTCGTTCTTTCGGGAGAAAGCGGAAGGAACCTAAGACCTGCCCTAGGACGATTTGTGTAGCTTCCTTCGATACAGAGCAGAGAGCCAAGACCTTTCTCGACCATGGTCAAAGCATTGGAAGCGAGGTTGTGATAGGCAATGACCTTAAATTTGCTTTCCGGTACTTTGAACCAGCTGCTGATTTCTGAAAGTACGATGTAGCGTCTGGGAAGAATCAGTGTTCTCTCAATAATTTCTTCATAGCTCAGCGTTTTCTTTTTAGGAGAGACTTCTTTACTTCGTATGACAAGCCCCCATTTCTCTATTACGTCGATAGGGATCTTGGTGTATTTAGCGCTTTCAACCGGTTCGATGAGAAGGGCCATGTCGAGTTTGTTTTCGTCGAGGTTGCGCTTTAAGTCATCGCCGTCAGCCGAATAAACTTCAAACTGGACGTGCGGATATTTCTTGTTGAACTGCACGACGGCATCGGCAAAGTAATCCATGATTTTGCTTTCCACAATACCTACGCGGACGACGCCGTGAAGAATGTCTCCGTTTTCAGACAGCTCGGCCTTGGCTTGTTTGGCAAGGTCTAATATCTCCTGTGCACGAAGCAAAAAGAGGTAGCCATTCTCGGTCAGTGACAAACTACGAGTGCTTCTGACCAATAGTTTACAGCCAAGCTCTTGTTCCAATTCCTGAATTTGCCGAGTCAGCGCCGGCTGCGAAATATACAAAGCTTCAGCGGCCCGCGTAATGTTCCCCAACCTGCAGACCGTGACAAAAGACATCAATACTCTTAGATCCATGAAATTGTCAATTTATGTATTTATTGCATTAAAGACGATTGTAAATAAGTATTGGAAATAAATAAACAGAAATCTTAGAATTTTTTAGGCATAAGGAGCCAAAGCGAGAAAACGAATGGTCGGCAGATAAGAGCTCTTAGTTATTGGTGGAAAATTCTTGTGGATTCATTTCAAGGCTTCGAGTTTTAAAGACCTCGGTTTTATTCAGCTGCCGTGAGGAAACGGAAAGCACAGCTAGGTTGTCTCCGATTGAGGCTTATTGAAAACTTGGCTTCCGGAGGGTTTTTAGGTTATGTCACTAAAAAGGGGTTAAACATGGTTTTGAACAGAAGAAAAGTATTACTGTCTGCCACTATTGGCGCAGTAGGAGCAGTTATGACAAATACCGTTAGTGCAAAAGAAAAGAATCTGGATCCGGATATGGACGCCATCATCGCGAGAATGATGAACGTTACTAAACGCGCAACAACACTTGCGACGAATCAAAAATATTTTGTTTTATTGGCCACATGTGCAGCTCAGGGTCTCCCGGAAGAAGCCGAAGACGTTACAGCCGCCGCTTTGAAGGCCGGCGTTGAACCGGTTGCGATTAAGGAAGCGGTTTATCAAACGGCTCCCTATGTCGGTGTGGGCAGAGTCAAAGAAGCCTTGGAAGGTGTGAACGAAGCTCTGAAAGATGCCGGTGTTCGTCTCCCGTTAGCCTCTCAAACCACTGTCAATGATCAGAATCGCTTGGCAAAAGGCATTGAAGTCCAGACAGCGATTTTCGGTGACGCGATCACACAGATGCACAAAAATACGACTGAGCCTATGAAACCGCTCATGATCGATGACTTGTCCGGATATTGCTTCGGTGATTTCTACACCCGCACCGGAATGTCTGTTAAAGACCGAGAATTAGTGGTTTTTGCTGCGATTGCAGCGCTTGGCGGTTGCGAAGCTCAATTGAAGGCTCATGCCGGTGCAAACCTTAAAGAAGGAGCAACAAAACAGAACTTGATTGATGCACTTCAGGTTGCCGTTCCGCTGAACGGCTTTCCCAGAACTTTGAATGCGGTGGCTGTGGTCAATAGTATTGCATAGCGCTAAGCTAAATCGTACGGATAAATAGACCTCCGGAGCTTCAGTGGCCGGAGGTTTTGCTTTAGCCGGCGGAGAGACTAAGGCTCTGTGAAGTAGGCCAAAATGAGTAAGATAAATCCAAAAATTATCTTACGAGCCGTTTTTTTGCCATATGAATATGATAATTTAGAGAAAAGTAATACTTTTCAAATAACTCAAGTTCCTTAATAAAGCCGGGTTAAAGCGAGTCTGCTAAAAAATGGTTGATGAAGGTTTGTGAACGCCAAGCATGAGAGGCTTTATTTGCTGAGTTTCTGACTTTAGGGCCGTGATTGAAACGACGACCCCTAACCTGAGAGGATCACAATGCTGAGAAAGTTGGTACTTGCTGTTTCTTTTTCCGCCCTTGCGGCCTTTAGCGGGACTGTCCTTGCCGCGTCCTTTGATGTCACGGACATCGAGGGCAGGAAAGTTCATTTCGAAGATCAACCGAAGACCTTTGTTGTCGCTAACTACATCGCGAACTTTATGATGGTAGGCGGCGCTCCTAGCCTCGATAAAGTTGTTGCCCTGACAAAAGACGGTTGGGAAGATACTCGTTACGGTGAGTATCAAGTTTTTACTAAGTCCTTTCCTAGGATGAAAGATCTTCCGAGTATCGGCGGCTACCACGATGACATTCTCAATGCCGAGAAGATCCTCAGCCTCCAACCGGATGTCCTTCTGATCGGAAGAACACAATACGCAGAAAACAGCCAGAGAATTAAAACGTTCGAAAAAGCCGGAATAAAGGTTGTCGTCTTGGATTACCACGCCATGACGACGGCTAACCATACTTTGAGTACGGAGATTCTCGGTAAACTCTTGGGTCGCGAAAAGATTGCCGAGGCTCAGAACAAGGCCTACAAAGAAGCGCTGGATCACGTTTATTCGACTATTGCCAAGCTGCCCCAGGACCAGATTGGTACGAAGGTTTACATGGAGACAGCCAGCAAGGGGCTGGCTCGCTACGGCAATTCATACAATAAAGATGTACTTTGGGGCGCAATCCTCAAAAATATCAAAGCATCGAATCTGGCCGAAAATTCTCCTCAGCCCTATATGGCTCTCGATAGAGAGTATGTGATTTCTCAGAATCCGAAAGTTATTTTTATCGGCGGCAGTATTTGGCGCAACAAATCTGAGGGCGATCAGATGCGCATGGGTTTTACCGTCCCCGAATCGCAGGCTCAGGAAAGATTGGCTAATTTTACGAAGCGCCCCGGATGGAACATGCTGGACGCGGTTAAAGAGAACCGAGTTTACGGTGTAGACCATGGAAGTTTGAGGAACATGGCCGATTACACCTTTACTCAATATATGGCTAAAGTGCTTTATCCCGAAGCGTTTAAAGATATTGATCCCGTCGGCAACTTGAATAACTACTACAAAACCTATCTGCCTGAGCTCAGGTACGACGGAACCTTCATGATTCATTTGAATCAGAAATGAGCTCAGAAGATCTCATCGTTCGACAGTATCGAAACAGGGTTCGTAAAAGAGTTTTGTCTACCCTGCTGGTCGGTTTGATTTTAAGTGTCCTTGTGGTCTTGGACATTCAAATCGGCTCCTCATCGCTCGCCTTGACGGATCTAGTTGACGCAGTCCTCAAAGGCCCGGACGGCGGGTCGTCTTCCTCCTTTATTGTTTGGGAAATCCGGCTGCCCATGACATTTACGTGTCTTTTTGTGGGTGCATCCCTAAGTCTGGCGGGACTTCTAATTCAAACGATTACGAACAATCCTCTTGCCAGTCCTTATACGCTAGGTGTGACTGCGGGTGCGAGCTTCGGCGCAGCCATCGCTATTACGACCGGCTTTGCTCTGTTCGGTCAAATTTGGCTTGGGGTTTCGATGGCAGCTCTCGTTATGGCGCTGACGGTGTCAGCTTTCATTTTCTATCTTGGAAGTAAGCGCTCGCTTACAGCGACGACACTCATTCTCGTGGGCGTCATTATGAATTTTTTCTTTCAAGCGCTTCAGCAGTACCTTCAGTACCGAGCCTCTCCTGAAATCGCGCAAATTATCTCAGGCTGGACCTTCGGAAATCTGCAGAGATCCTCTTGGATAAGCACAGGTGTTTCATCGACATGCTGGACGATCGTACTTCTGATTTCTTTTTGCTATTCGTGGAAACTCACGGCGCTCAGTGACGGAACCGAGAGGGCGCGAGGACTCGGCATCAACACAGATCAATTAAGGATGTTTGTCTTTACGGTGAGTTCTGTTCTTGTGGCTTCTGCCGTCGCATTTATCGGTACGGTGGCGTTTGTGGGGTTGATCTCGCCTCATTGCGCCAAGCTGCTTTTAGGCGATGACCAAAGGTTTTTGATTATCGGATCCTCCATGGTCGGAAGTGCGCTTATGCTTGCTGCTTCGATCATTTCCAAACTTATGTCTGAGGGTGCGACGCTGCCAGTCGGGATTGTGACTTCCATTGTCGGCGTTCCGTTCTTGTTTTTCTTGCTGCTTAGGTCCCGGGAGTAGCGATGCTAAAACTGAAGATCGAAGGTTTATCCTGCTCCATTAAGAAGAAAGAGATCCTTAAAGACATCACAGTGTCGTTCCAGCAGGGAGAAATGGCCGCCGTTCTTGGCAGAAATGGCGCTGGAAAGACAACATTTATTCGCTGCATCGCGGATTTGATTCCCCACCAAGGCAACATTGTTTTGGAAGAAGAAGGTAGGAAACTCGGTCGCTCTTCAATTGCGTATTTGCCGCAGCTCGAAAAGATTACCTCTTCGCTGACGACCTTTGAAACGATTCTTCTCGGACTGACTAAAACATTAAGCTGGAAAGTCTCGGAGGCTCAGCTTGCAAAAGTCTCTCAGGTTATCCGAGAGCTGAAACTGGATGCCTTTGCCAATACTCCGGTGCGGAGTTTGAGCGGAGGACAAAAACAGCTTGTTTTCTTGGCGCAATCCTTTGTCTCCGAGCCCAAACTGCTTCTGCTTGATGAACCGACCAGCGCATTAGATGTCCGCCATCAGCTTGTCGTGATGGAGACGGTACATCGTTACTGTAAGAAGAGAAACGCCATCGCTCTATACGTGATTCATGACCTAATGCTCGCTTCCCGTTTTAGCGATGCTGTGCTGTTCCTCCATAACGGCGTGGCGCATGCTTTCGATACTCCCGAGGCCGTTCTTAACTCCGAGACGATCGATCCCATTTATCAGATTGAGAGCCTAATTGAGAAGAACAGCAGGGGACTTACGACTATGACTCCCATTAAACCTTTGTAAGACCGCTATGAACAATTTAGAAAAGATAAGAGAGTATTGGAACACCCGCTCCGAAGGCTATCGACAGCAGATCGAAAAGGAAAGAGAGGAGCATAAGGACGAGTTCTACAAGGAGTATTTCAGACAAATACCCGAGGGCTCAAAAGTGCTGGATATCGGCTGCGGTCCGGGTTTCTTTTCGCTCCTTTTGTCTTCGCTTGACATGAAGGTGACTGCTGTAGATTATTCCGAAGGGATGTTGGAAAAAGCAAAAGATTTGCTTAATCGAAACGGATATCACAATGCTGAATTCATCCGAGCCGACGCACAGCGTCTCCCGTTTGCGGATACCTCTTTTGATGCGGTGGTCAGCAGGAACCTTGTCTGGAACCTGGAAAATCCGGAAGCGGCTTACAAGGAGTGGCTGAGGATTCTTAAACCCGGCGGAAAACTTTTCATTTTCGACGGCAACCATTACTGCTATTTGTATAACGAGGAATATGCTTCGATCCAGCCGAAGGTTGATGCGTCCAGCAATCATGTTCTCCTCGGCATCAAAACGAATGTGATTGATGAAATCGCTCGTGAGCTCCCGCTCAGCAGGCAAGTTCGTCCTCAGTGGGACGAGGAAGCTCTCGGCCGATTAAAAGCCGGAGCAGTTAAGAGTGAAGTCCTTCTTTGGGAGGGAGAAAAGAAGCGGCTCCCCGTGCGTTTTACAGTCACAGCAGTTAAGTAGCACACAAAGACTTTGCGGCGTCCGATAAAATTTTTAGAATCTAAGAAAATAACGAATCCTCAGATCATGCAAAGAATCTCCATCACAGTAGACGAATCCCTGGCAGAAGCCTTTGATGCACTCATTGCCAAGCGAGGCTATCAGAATCGCTCAGAAGCTTTCAGAGATCTTTTAAAAAAAGAGCTGGCTCAGGAAGCCTTGGTGAATCCTTCCCAGGAATGTGTGGCCGTTGTCAGTTATACCTACGATCATAGAAAGGCGCTTTTATCCAAGCGCAACGTTGATCATCAGCATGAACATTTAGACATGGTCATCAGTTCAATGCATGTCCATGCAACTCATGACACTTGTGTGGAGGCTGTGATCGCCAAAGGGCCGTATGAGAAATTGAAAGTCTTCTGCGAAAACACCATAGCAGAGAAGGGTGTTGGCTGCGGCGAGATCAACTATCTCCCGATCCACGAGCATAAGTAGATCTCAGTGGGTCAGGCTGTGATGAAGAAATAGAAAGAGCCGTAGAAATTCTTCTACGGCCCAGATGTGACTTGTTTGCTTAGTCGACTATCTCTGTTCTCAGAATGTCCTCAATCTTTGAGTTGACCACCGCATCGTAAAGCTTGCCTTTGAAACCGATCCAAGTTTCGGTTTCTTTCGGTGTAGCGGTGCCGGAGTAAAACTTTCTGCCGGCCGCTAAAAATTCAGGTGAAATGATGCCGTCACGGACAGAGATTTTCATAAGTCTTCTACCGTAGCCGACTTCGAAATAAAGTTTTCCCCAAATGCATTCCGGTGCTTCAATTCCGTCGGTCGGAAGCGCCATGAAGCGTTTGCGTGTCACACATCTGCCGATGAGTTCAGCAGAGTCCGTAATGCCGGGACCGTCGAACGCAGTTTTAAAAGTGATTAACTTTCTTCGGGCGACTTCGCCCTCCGGCACAAGTTTGTCCAATGCAAATTTCATAACGCGGAAGCACAGAGCCAGACCCCCGCACCGTTTGAGGCCGTGATATTTTTCGCAATCCTCTAACGAGAGAACTGTGACGGTTTTACCTTCATTTTCTGTAACTTTAATTTCTTCGTTTAGCATGACGCTAGTTCCTTTTAGAGTTTGTTATTTCATCGCAACCGGCAAAACCAATTCTTCTACTGAGAGTTCATTTCTCATCATTCCGTTGTCTCTCAGAAACTTCTGATTCACTTTTAGATCTTCCAGATCCTTGGAAGTCATTTTTTCGAAGTAGTGGCTTCGTTCCATCAATGTCTTTGCATCTTCAACTGAGATGCCGTGTTCTTGAGCCCCCATCTCCGCTGTTTCAGAAGGATGCTCTTCCATCCATCTCAACGATTCCGCATAGACTTTGCCGACGCGTTTGACGATGTCCGGATGTTCTTCAGCAAATTGTTTGGTGGTGGTCATCACAAGCGTAGGTTCCACCAAACCCTCTGCATTGATAATGGTTTTGGCGCCGGCTTTGTTTGCTTTGATTAAGGCGCTGCTTGCAACCAAAGCGGCGTCTGCATGACCGGCCAAAATCGTACTAAGTGCTTTTGGTATCCCCATGTTGATGAACTGGACATCAGACTCGTTCATGCCTTCTTTCTCCAAGGCGGCAACGAGGAGCTGATGTAAGAAAGTACCTTTCGGACCGACGACTTGTTTGCCTTTGAGATCTTTAACAGAAAGTTCCGTTCCGGGTTTAGACACAATTGCGAAGTTTGAGGTCGGATGAGCTGTTCCTGTAACAACTCTGACAGGGAGACCCTCAGAATTGAGCATGAGAAGGGCCGCTGTATTCATATTTCCGGCAATATCCAGACTCCCGGAGCTCATGGCACGAGCGGCCTGAGGACTCGTGCCCATGTTGTGCCAATTAATTTTGATGCCGTCTGCTTGGAATTCTTTTTCAAGTAGTTGGCGGTCCTTCATGACAAGAAGCTGGAGGACAAACGGTGGTTTTACGTATGAAATATTGAGTTCTTTGATAGGTTCGGCTGCGGCGGTAGAAAAAGAGGTCGCAGTCACCAAGAAAGCAACAAACAGAGATGCCAATCTCATAGTTCTCTCCTCAGAGACTTTGATTGAAATTGAGTATGGAAGTTCTGTCATCTGGAAATGGTTAATTCCAAATGAGAACGATAATGAGAATTATAATCATTTAAAAGTTAAGAAATGACCGTCAGAAAAATAATTAGTCGAGTAAATCGAGCTATTCTGACGGACCGAATTACTTTAAGTCAGGCATTGCCTTGGCTTAGTATCAAGTTCAAGGCGTTAGTCATTTCTTTATGTCTTCCAACGAGAGGCCAGTGAAAGACACGGAGAATTTTTGATATTTAGCATTGCTTTTGAGAAAAACTTCTGCTTTCTCCCGGAGTTTTTCAAGGCATATTTTTTTAGGGTTTCTTTTTATTTCCGCAAATTGAATCTTATCTTCGAGTTCATTGACTGCGATGAGGTCGATTTCATTTTCTCCCTTCTTGTCCCACCATTGGCCACCGGCCGTCCAATCCTCGCTTTCCGAGAAATATTTCAAGAACCAATTTTCAAGGGTTCTTTCGCAGAAATCAGGCCAAGCTTTATCAAAAAGTCCTTCTGATAACTTCCATTGCGAACTTTCATAGAGCGAGGCGAACGTCATAGGTTCAATGAATTTGAACCAGAAACGGAAGTATTCGTCTGTAAGGATGTACCGGGTGCCTCTTCCGGAACTTTCCTTGCCGAAAGGATAGTTTTTCTTCAGAAGGTTGAACTGAGTTTCAAGACGAGACATGTAAGGGGCGAGATTGGTTGAAATTTCATTTTGAAGTTCCGACCATTGAGTCTTTCCATAGGCGATTGCGCGTAACAAGGAAAAATAAGCACTTGATTCCATCCGGAACTCATTCCCGAGGATGACATAGCCGTCTTGTCGATACCATGAACTCGCTTGAGAAAAAAGGAACTTTTTAAAGATCTCGACATCTGAACAGCCCGAAGAGGTAAGGAGTTCCATGTATCTGGGAACACCGCCGGTCATGGCGTAAAACATGAGCAGATCTTCACTAGTAAAGTTCGGATTTTTTTCTTTCAAATACTGACGAATGGTGTGGCAGCTGAAAGGTTTAATTTTGAGAAGGAGGTCAGTTCTGCCATAAAGAGGTTCGTTAACGTCAGAGAAAATATGTTTGATGGCAGAAATGATGGAACCGCTCATAATTAAGAGGAGCCGACTTTCATTTTTATTTTTGTCCCACACATTTTGCAGTTCAGACCAAAATTTAGGTGCGGCGTAGTCAAGCTCCTGACATTCGTCAAAAATTAAAATCAAGGGCGTTGTTTTGCTCTGCTGCATACAAAATTCAACGAGTTCAGAAAGCTTGCTAATGTCAGGAAGGAATCCCTTCAGATTCAACTCCCTTTTGATTTGAGTAAGGCAAGATTTCACTAGGTCGTCCTCTGAATAGCCTCGCTGTATAAAAAAGTAGAGAGAAGGAAGCGAAGATTCTTTAGCGAACTTAGTAATGAGCGTGGTTTTTCCGATTCGTCTTCGACCAGTAACAACGACAAGCCTGGAACCATTATCGAGAAGAGGTAACTGGTTCGACAGGGTTTCTAGCTCTTCTGTTCTTCCGTAGAATTTCATACTTAACCTACAATCATTGTACGTACAATGAGTGTAGGTTAATTTATAGGAGAGATTCAACTTCTAAAACTCTTTTGAGCCCAGCTTTAACTTGGAAAAAAATAACCAAAAGTAGAAGCATCCAAGAGACAAAAGGCTTAGTTCGATGAACGCAGAAGTTTTGGAGGGAATCGGTTTTATTTGACATTTTTTGGAGGATGCTTGACATATGCAAAAAAGTGCATATAAAATTACATGCAATTATTTGCATATTTAAAAGATCTTATATGGCCCTAACCTCATTAGAACAAAGTCTCCTTGTTTTCAAGGCGCTTTCGGATCCCAATCGTCTAAGGCTCTACTGGCTTTTGACTCATGTGGGAGAGGCGACTTGCGTATGCGAAGCGATGCGAGTTCTCGATCTTCCTCAATACGAAACTTCTAAGCATCTCAAACAGCTTCGTGAAGCCGGATTGGTGGAAGCAGAGAAAAGAGGACGTTTTGTCTATTACAAGGTGAAAACTCCCGTTAGCTCATTTGTCCAAGGTATCGCTCAAGCAGTAAACGCTATCGATCCTGAAAGTTTCAAAGAAGATAAAAAACGCTGCAAAGAAATTTGCTGCAGTGTTTTAGACGAGTAAGAAAAATAATTTCAAATATTGATTGGTCCCGATTTCTTTCGGAATTTACGTACATATTCTTCGAACTGATTTTTTTATTCTTTACGATCAGTTTCTTGGTTTCCCTCGCTCAGATTTTCATATCGCAAAAGCGAATCGAAGGCTGGCTTAACCGTCCTAATAAGGTGATTAGTGCCGTGCTAGGCGCCTGCATCGGGTTGGTGACGCCGTTTTGCTCTTGTTCCACGATTCCGGTATTTGTGGGACTGATGAAAAGCCGGGCGCCATTCGCAGGAGCCGTTTCCTTTTTATTGACTTCACCGGTTTTGAATCCGGCCATCATTACTCTGATGACAGCCTTCTTTGGTCTTAAAGCTACGGTCTTATATACCTTGTTCACTTTCGTTTTTGCTGTAAGCATCGGACTTTTACTGGATGCTTTAGGCTTTAAACGATATGTGTATGACGTTACGGTAACGGGAGGCAAAACCTCATCTGAAGCCTGGCATTCTTTTACAGGAACATTCCGAGAGAAGTTATGGCATGCAATCGTGTTAGCTTTCGGAGATTCTTTTGGGCTGCTTAAGAAAGTTTTTCCTTATCTTTTATTCGGCGCTTTAGTCGGCGGCTTTATTCATGAAGCGCTTCCGATGAATATTGTCGAAAAGTTTGCGGGAGTGAGCGCTTGGTGGGCAATTCCGCTTGCAGCATTAATCGGTATTCCGCTCTATATCCGAACCGAAACCATGATTCCTATTGCGTCTATTTTGTTTGGGGCGGGCGTTGGACCGGGAGTGTTGATGTCCCTCATCATCGGAGGTGCAGGGGCAAGTGTTCCGGAGGTCGCGCTGCTGAATTCCATTTTTAAGAAGCAGATGCTGCTGGCATTTTTGCTGTCGGTGTTTTCGGTTGCCTGCGTGACCGGTTACTTATTTAATTATTTTTCGTTTTAATTTAGTGGAGTAAATATGGCTGAAAAAGAATCGTTCTTTTCAAGATTTTTTGGGAACAAGAAAAAAGAAGGCTGCTGCTGTCAGTTGAAGATTACTAAGAACGAACAATCTTCCAAACCTTCCGAAGAAAAGAACAAGTCTGAAGGCAACAAGGAAAATGAATAACTGCTGTTTTGTTTGCTCTTAGCTTCTGTTAGGTCATGTGCGTCGGATTGGACAACATGACCTAACTTATTTCAATTTAAGGTCCCATGACGGTGATGTATTCACAGTCAGGACGAAGCGCCATGATTCCTTCTGTCAGCTCGCAGTATTGCTCTAAAAAATCAGCAAGCAACAGTCTCGCAGCATCTATTTGGTTTTCTGAGAAATTTTGAGAGTAACTGTTCGCCCATCTCAGGACTTCTGATTGTTCTTCTGTTGTAATGTCGCCGTCTTTAATTTTTTCAATGTACTGCCTAAGTTCTCCACAGATAAGTCTCATTTGCTTGGAAGTAAATAAACTTTGTCCGTAAAAACAAAAGCTGTGATCCTCATCGTCCTCAAATGGTTCGAAATGCTTTGACCATGCGTCATAGAGGCAAAGCGGTATGTAGTCTTCCGAGACAGAAAAATTTGCCTGGCTATCAACGTATTTCTTAAAGGCCGCAGAAAGTTCTTTCTCCTTCTTTGAGAGGGCGACATGCGGATGAATATCAACAGAATCGCAAAAAGGAGCGGTTGACCAGCAGATGTGCGTTAGTAAGTCAGATCCGTCGGAAAGACTATTTAGTTGGGAGGACGGAACAGAATTTGAATCTCCGTGAGAGAAGAAAATATCATATTTATCTCCCGTTGGATTCGGCCTAAACTCAAAGCAACAGTCATTTCCAAATCTGAAACGATAATAAATTTCGTCCCCGATATCCTCTTTAATTTTTCCTTTAATTGAAGACGTAACTTTAGCCTTGTGTTTGATCCTGACAATCTCGAAATCTTTGAATTCGTATCCTTGCCAGCTCTCACCGAAAACACCTGCAAAAAACTCCTGAAAGATAGGCGTGTTAAACGACATCCCGTTTTTGATGGCGCTAGAGATTGTTGAGCATGCCATGCGGAGGTAGTCGGGGCCTTGAGGCCAAAACTCTAAAGTGGAACCGTCATCAAATTCGAAAATGAAAGGCTCCTGTGCTTCAAAGCAGTTGATTCGGGGCTCCTGTGTAGGAGCAGAGCCTGATCCTTTAGTTTTAAAACAAGGAACCGCCTCACCAATAACACGGACAGATCTGAGCCGCTTGGAAATAAGATGTGAGGACTTAACCGCTTCGATCACTTCTTCAGGATCCTCATATACGGGCGCTGACCATCTGTAAGGATTGAACCGATTGCTAAAGTTGTTTTTACCAGGCATTGGGAGCATACGGACCTCGCAGCTGATCAGAAGAAAAAGAAGTGGAAATCAGATGTAAATTGAGCAGGCACCCAATCGGATAACCTGCTCAATAATGTCTTGTGGTGGGGCGGCGAGAATCGAACTATTCAGTGATTATCGGGTGTTAATGTTGCAGATTTGTATAAGACCATCAAAAAGACCATCATAAAATTGCCGCTAGGTAGATACCCTTGGATTCTGTTTCTCTGTTTTGTATTTTTCTATTTTGACACTTTTTCCAATCCCGGTGAAAAATCCCCGCAACTCCCCGCAAACCCCGCAGTTTTCTTTAAATTCAACAAGTTAGCTTGCGGGGATTTTCCGAAAAAGCCCTGCAAATAGAGAGATTTTTCAAAAAATGACTGTTTCTTGTTAGATAATGAGGAGAAAATTCAGACCTTACCCAACAAAATTCAGCCTATGAACCGTGGAAAACTATTTGTAATTTTTGACGGTAAACATTGTATCGTCACAATTGTATGGCTTCATCCCCAAGAGTTTTTTGATCGTGCGACGGTTTTACCGCTGCCTTATGTGACGGCGGGAGATGATGTGCTGGAATATCTTAGGGACAGTATAAGAGAATACTTAGCTCAATCCTATGAGTTAAGGGTTCTGATGCCTGAAAACGAATTGGCAACGATCAGAGAAAAAATTCCGAACGGGGCTGAAAAGGTTTTCCATGAATACTTTGTCTTGCAGGAGGAAAAGAGTCACAGAGCGTTACGCCAGCAATTTACCTATGGAGCAATACCGTTGGCTTACGGCTGTTTGTTTATGATTTTGTGTATGGTTTTCCGTCAGTTTTTCTTTGGATTTCCTGAAGATTCTTTTTTTAATGCCGTTAGAGAGGGACTGTTGGTTATTGGTTGGGTTGCATTATGAAGACCCATAGAGGAGCTGATTTTTAACTGGGTTCCATTTGCGCAGGATAGGAAACTTTGGCTCAAATTGTCCGGTGCAAAAATCAGCCTGAATGCAATTGAACGAGTTTAATTAACAAGGCCCGCTGTTTTAGAGCGGGCCATAGGACTAGATTTTTCTAAAAATCTTAGAAGCTGTATCTGTATTTAGCCTGCAAAGCCTGATCGACTCTGCCGTAACTGCCGCTTCCAATGCCGTAGCTGATACCTAATGAATGATTGCCTTTCACCGCATTCAATCCAAGTTTGGCGTTATACATTGAATTATTGGCAATGCGAGCTTCAAATGAATCCGATGCACTGCTGTCGGTTAATGCTACCTTGTTTGTAACTTTGCGGTCTCCGAAATTCGGAGCAATCGTCAAGTCAATAAACGGCTTGACCTCTGCTCCGCAGGGTGCCTTCAGATTTGCATTGAAGGCAACGCCGAAAGGTACCTCAACCAAATTGGCTTTTTCGCTGTCGTAGTTAAAACCTCCGGCATTAAAGCTGTCCATGTTGATATGCTTGTAGCGGACGCCGACATGAGGCGTAACAGTGATGGATTCATTCAATAAGAGCGGTTTTTCAAGACGGACTCCGGCGGAAACGACTTTCACATCCGGTTTGCCTTTGTATCCCTGAGACTTGATTTCATTCTTAGTCTGAAGATAGCCGACCGAACCGATCATATTGAAGTATTCGTTGGACCAGACACCGTAGAGATTGACTCCGTAGTAATCCACTTCATTCTTGATGCCTGCACCGTTGCCCTGACCGCGCACGGAACCGGTTCCGAAGCTGACGGAAACACCGGTGGCATAGCCGTTGCCAAAAGCGTAATCGCTTCCGATGGTTACTCCGGCCAAATCGCTCTTATATCCGTAGGTTGTGGAACCGGCGGAGAAACGGTTTGCTTTACTGAAAGAGCCGTTCAAGTCTATCCAGAGGTCTGCACCGGATTTTTCGTGCGCGTAGCCCGCAAGTACAGAACCGTGGGAATCGATAACATCAAGCTGGATATTGGCTGCATTTATTGCTGCGGTTTGTGCCCCGGAAGCTGTGCCCATGAGAGCGATGTTGTTCAGAGCAGAAACAGCCTGAGCCGCTGTTGTATCAGTAGTGAGAGCTACTACTCTTTCTGCTCCTAAACCGGAAGCGGTTAAAGCTTCATTAATTACATTGGGAGTAAGAACATTACCGCCTAATGCTGTAGAAGCACTTTGAGAAACAATCTGATTATTCTCAACAACCTTCAAAAGATTGTCTGTGACAAGACTATATTCGGAAGGGGCAGAACCGTCAGAAGTTGCAAAAACAGTTGTTCCGTCAGCAATTTTGACTGCATTAACCAGTTTTACCGTGGAACCGTCTTCTGTAGAGGCTGTACCGACCGTAACAAGAGGAGTACCTTCGGTGTAGTCATCTGTTGCGACAATCGCTAATGTACCGTCTGAAAGTACGGATAAACTGCTTCCGTTTGAAGTGGCTGAAGCTGAGCTTCCGACTGATGTAGAACCGTTTAACGTCGTTCCTGCTTTTACTACCAAAACGGAACCTTGCATTGGATTGAGGGTTTCAGATGCCTCTTCAGCAGTTAAACCGACTGATGCCTTGCCCATTACATTTAAAACGCCTGTAAAGCTGGAAACATCACCGGTCATGTAAAGAGTTCCCTGATCTTCTATAGTGCCGTTAATATTGGCTCCGTTACCGAAATTAATAGTGTTGGAATCTCCGGCAACAATAAAATCGTTGGCATGAAGTACAGAATCAGCGGCTAAGCTTAAATTGCCGCTATCCATATTTAAGACATTGGCAAAGGAATCTCCGGTTGTCTCCCACTTTGCTCCTTTAGCAACAGACAATACTAATCCAGAAACCTGACCAAAGTATTCTCTATTTTCACCTATTTCAGAAGTAACAACAGCAACAGTGCCGTTTGAGGCATCTACATATTTGTATGACTGATAGGATCTTCCGGTCCACGAGGAACCTTCACCAGACAAGTTGATATTGACAAACGCATCAATAAGATTACCACTGAAATTGCCATCTCCTCCCTCGACATTCGGAGTTTCAAATACGATATCTCCTTCCAATACCGTTGTTGCATTTGAATTGTCTCTATTGATATTTACAGAGGCATAGCCACGTGTGTCAATTAAAGCACTGCCCCCTTTAATGGTTGCATTGCCAGTTACGTTGATTTCTCCGTTTGAAAAAGCGACAATTGCTTCTTCTTTTCCTTCAATACTTATTGTTGGAGCTTCTACTGTTATTGAGCTGTGAGATTCCGGGGCCTGAGTAGACTGAGTTCCGTTTTGTGCCCATAAAGCGAAAGTGTCTGAAACAATAGACACAGATTCAGAAGCTTTAACGGAAACAAAAGCCGCTCCCTTTTTCTCAAGATTGACAGCGTTGATGCCGTCAGATGTTGAAGTAATTATGACAGACTTTGTAGAGTCCCCTCCAACGTTAATTACACCCCCATTGTAAGCATATAAGGCAGCATACATATCACTAGAAATTGTAATATTCTCGGCAATTGCGCTGGCTTTCGTTCCAACCGCATATATGCCGATATTTCCAGAAATATTCTCACTGGCGGAGGTAAATCCTTCTTCTGAATTATTCCCTACTACACCTGCTGTTATAGCATTTGCCCCCCCCCATGGGAACCCTAACAAAGTAGCGCAAACTAGCGCCGATAACTGTTTTTTGTGTGTTGTGAATTTTGTTTTCATAAATTTTCTCCTTGTTTTTAAGGATGAGTAAAATGCAATAAATACCTTCTTCTCTTTCTGGAAAGACGCAGCAAGCCTCTCGGCATTTGTTGTTCCCAAATTATCCCACATCTTTAAGGAAGCTCTGTAAAATGCTTGATTCTTCCCAATGGCCTTTAGAGACTTAATTTTCAAAGGATCTGGCCGAAATT